>Ga0209938_1000129_pt1 | contig 37866 bp, 50 predicted proteins | sample SalPonR2_C_D1_MG_FD_185708 | JGI IMG/M metagenome (GOLD analysis project Ga0209938, IMG submission 185708) | Salt pond soil microbial communities from South San Francisco under conditions of wetland restoration - Salt Pond MetaG R2_C_D1_MG... ... | reverse complement strand
AAGCTCGTCTAGCATATAATTGAGCTTTGCAAACTGATCTACTCGTTGTTCTACGGTGGCGGCGGCAATACCTTCCCGAGCCTTTTTATCAGCGATTTCTTTTGCTCGCTCTTTTAGGCGCTCTTCACTTGTGAGGCTCTTTTTTTGCTCCTCTATTTTTTCTTTTTCTGTCTCCAAGGCTTCGACGGCCTTTGTAATCCCGGCTTCATCTGCGGGTAAGCCCTTGGGCTCCAGTATTTCCTTGATCGCCTGATTGAGCGCAGCTACATTTGCTTTCCAGTCTTTGTACCAATAGGGCGTACTGATGCCTTGATAGGCATTAATCCAGCTATCCTTGTAAGGATTTCGGTAATAGTCCTTGGTTTTGTGCTTCGCTTCTTCCAGTGGTGTACCATCTTTGAGTTTGGTAGCGCGTAGCATATAGGCTACCTGGCGGCGCAGTTCATTGGGATCCTCCTTGGCTTGATCTGGAATATCTCGGAACACTTCTACAGCCTTGATGATTTCTTCTCTTCTGGACTCGACGAAATACAGCGTAGATTTCACCTCTTCCAGTTTGGAAATTTGAGCATTCAGCGTCGTTAGCTGATCATCGATCAGTAAGTCCTGTTCCTGGGCTTCCAGTTGAGCAATTCGCAAGGGGTCTTTGATAAGTACATACTTGAGTTCAGCCGGATCAAAGTCGCGGGTGTCCAGGGTATTTTCATTGCCATCAAAATCCCAAATAGCATTGATACGGGCCGTCTTTTCTTCCAGCTTTTGAAACATGAAGATGTCCATAGAATCCTCCATTAGCGGATTGACAATACGCACGTTCTTATGAATATTACCCTGCCGCCAAAGCCGTCCTTCTAACTGATTGACATCGGTTGGATTCCAGGGTAGCTCCAGGGTGTAGAGTACCGAAGCATAGCGCTGCAGATTAATTCCTTCGCGGATGGTAGAACTGCCAATCAACACTTTACAGCGATATTCATGCGGTATATCTTCATAATCCCGGGTCTTAGGATTATAGCGGCGACCTAGAAAAGCATTTTGCACCGTCCGCTTATCCTTGAAGCCTATCTTTTGCATCCGGCTTTCCGACACGATGATGCCCACTTCGTACGGTTTAAGCCCTAATTCTTTGATCAGATAATCACGAAGCAGTGGGAAATAATCCACGCCCATATTGGCATAAATGATCTGGCCACTCATCGGTGTGCCTTGTTTTTGGTGATACTCCTGGACGGATTTAATACAGCCCACCACAAATTCCAGTTTTGCCGAGGACTTGATAAAATCAGCTACTGATTTAGGTGCTTGGGTATCTTCATCGCATTTGAGTAAGTAGGGAGAAAAAGCAATTTTACGGGCCATACCGGCTGCTCTTAGCAGACGAGCCCCATTGCCACTTTCTGCACTATCGGGTTTAGCTTTTTCACAAACGGCCGTGATATTTGTCACCTTTTCCTGAGCATAGGCTAAAATATCCTCCATCCACTCGCGCTGAACGGGATTAAAGGAGAGCACCGTTTCAATACTTTCCTGGCCACCCATCTCTATGAGCATCCCATCCACTATTTTTCGCCGAAGCGGTAAAACGATCTTATTGGGCCGTTTTAAGTTCTTGGTCGATTGCTTATACAGGAAAAATCGTCGGATAATACTTTGCAGGGCAATCAAGTTTGAAAAGCCGGTAAAGACATCTTTAAAGACCGGCTCCAGGGCTGCGGAGAATACCAGCTCATTGGAGGTGTTGACAAACTGATCAAAGAAGTCTTTGAGGTTCAGTAGACCAATTTCACGTAAGTAATTTAACCCCACCAGGGCCGTCATGGAGAAGATCTCCATTGGCGAATTAGTAAAAGGCGTTGCGGTGAGCAGCAGCACATTACCCGTTGGATTGATGCGCTGTACATACTGTGATACCATGAAGGTCTTTAACCCCATAGCTGAAGGTTCTCCACTGCTGATATCGTAGCGTTTGATCCCTTTCTCTTTTCCAAGATTCGTTTCCTTTTCAGACTTGACCGTGGTAAAGACCTTTTTGGCACTGTGCGCTTCATCAACCACCATCATATCCAGACCCAAATCATTGATGGTAAATTGGGTACCGCGCTTAGCGGTACCAATGATGCTATCTACTTTATTTTTGAGACGTTCTAAATCTTTGTCTGCTCCGGCTTTGCGATCCGTTTGTTGATCCAAAATGTCAACTAGCTCTGAAAAGAAGCCTGCTTCCTCATCGGTATCTATACCAATGCGCTTAAATCCTTCGTAGGTAAAAAAGCTAATTGATTGCTCCGGCAGTCGTTCTTCCTGGGTGACTTTTTCTGCGTATTTGGCCGATAGATTATCCAAATCACTGCGCGCATACTGCGGTAAAATACCGGCACACTCAGCCATAAACTGCTTATAAACCTGATTGGGCAAGACAAAGAAGGGTCGACTAGCCCAACCATTTTCTAAAAACTGCGCTACAATAAAAATGGAGGCCCAGGTCTTTCCCAGTCCCACTCCGTAAGCCAGACAGCCCGCACCGCGCATTTGCGCAAAAGCGATAGCTTCACGCTTCTCGGGGCGAATATCCATTTCCATACCATTGTAGTGCCGGGCCATGGTAAAGCCAATGGGTACCTGGTTAAGATCAATGGGTATATCACTGTTGTAGCGTTCATTCCAGATGCGCTCAATTTCACGCTGATCTTCTTCGCTGATGGCTTTCGCTAAAAAATCACTAAACAAGCGGATGCCTTCCTGTTGAGCTGCTGACTTATTTTTAAGAAAAAGGGCTGGATCTTCATCTTTACCGCGTCTACGAGCCGATAAATAAAGCTCCACGATGTCACGCCAGTTTAATCCGCGACGGATGTCCAGGTTACGCGAATTAGCACCGAGCCATAGTACGAATGCTTCTTGCAGACTTATGGCAAAATCAAGTTCCTTTTTATAGCCGGTCTGTAATTGGTCGAGATAGTCTATTTTACCGTTTCTTCGCTGTTTTGCCGAAAGGGACACATCATCGCGTAATTTCTTAATCTTGTATTCTTTGGCCAGAGTACTGATGGGCTTGATGATCAGGCGGTCTTCCATATCTTCGGCATCTAGCGTTCGGCGTTTACGCAGTACCCTTTGCCAAAGATCATCCAGGGCTTTCTCCTGTCGTTTCACGAGTTCTCGACGCCGGAAATCATCATTAAACCGCCAGCGTTCCTGTGCTAATTGTTCTCTACGTTCCGCAATATTACCAGATAGATAAACAAAGGCCGGTAAGTACCCATCGCGGTACCAAAAAACAAGCCCCTTATCCATCCATTCCCAGGGTACAGCTTTTTTTGAATAATGATCAGAGGTGTAGTACTTCTCCCAGCCTCCCTTCATAGGTCTGCCTAGCACAGCTCGTTGATACCAGACAAATACCTGCTTTTCTTCTTCACTCAGATGTGCATTGTAGAGCTGGTCGACCTCATCAAAAGTAATCAGGTCCAGCTCGCCTCGTTTAGCCTGGTCTCGAACGCTGCGCTCTTTCTTTGATTTGCGGATCGCTTTTTGAACGGCTAGAGATGCTGCGCCGCTGATCGTATCAATATCCACATCATTATGCGCACTGGAGAGATGAGCCGACAGCATATCAGCTACTACGTAATCCCGTGCCAGGCTAATCTTATCCAGATCCGTTAGATCACCTTTGTATTTGGTCACTTGATCGGAAAAGCGGCCCGTAGTGATGTAGGCCTTACCCAGTATCTTTTCGGGATACTGAGCAAAGTAGTTATCATAACTGATCACTTGTTCGGGCGATAAGACTTTCTTTACCATAGCTCAATCAGTTTTAATTGCTTCGCTTTTTTCACTTTGAGTAAGCGTAGCTTCACAGAAGTATTTTCGGTTTTTGGAATAGGTAGCCCATCCTGTTCTCTAATCCCTTTCGCTACTTTCAGCGCATAACTAACCTTCCTCTTACATTCTTTTCCTTTTGGGAAATGGTATTGCTTAATCTGTCCGGTTGCCTTGCTAATTCCAACCAGGTTGCGATAATCACCATTTACCGTCTGTGTACGATCGGCAAACATGATTGAAGCGGGGAAGTCACCAATGAATAACCATGGTTCTATCTGGCTTTTTGCTTTCTCCCCAGTGAACTGGCTAATTAATTGCTTTTCTTTTTCAGGTAGTGGATCAATCACATAAGCAGCAAAGGCTTCCTGGGCAGATACGGCCTGATCGGCAAAAAGGGCAGCTCCGGCGCTCTGTTTAATGCTGCTATTGAAAGACTTAATGGCGGCTTTGAATCTGCGCTGGCCTAAGCTCATTAAGCGGCTCAAATAGATGGACCAGGGATGAAATTTGCGCTTTTCAAACATGGCGCCCTGATTGATAAACTGATCAAAGGGTAGTCCACTACTTTTGATGGTATTGATATACAAAATGGTATCATTAACGTGGGGCACTAAGTTAGCTTCGCCACCCAGCGTACTATTTTCAATCAGTACCGGCATGGCATAGACGACTACTCGCCGCGCTTGTTTGATTCCGTCCCGCTCGGCGGCCTTGAGGGCTGCTTTGTCCAGAATGATACCAGCCAGGACCGATTCGACTAGCTCTTTACCCGCAGTGGTGAAATACCCTTCTTCGTAATACTCTGGAATACTCTGCTCGGTAATCAAATTACAATTCAGCAGGGCTTGGAGCATCGTCTTTTGGGCGATCCGATCGTTAAAGAACTCGGACATTCGTTCGTATTCATCGATGATGAGTGGAATACGGGTTTTACAAAGTGGATTTTCGCGTAAGCTATTACTGCGCTCAATGGTTTTATCCACCGCTCGCTTACCTTTCATCGTACTTTGATTGTACTTGGCCAGTTCTCTGGTTTCAAAGGCTGGAAAATCATAATCGATACGTACTAAAAAGGGCTGCTGAAATTTGGTCAGCATTTGGGGCTTGATGCCAAAGGCGGATAGCTCACTTTTAAGTGCTTCCTTGTATGCTTCATAGTTTACTGGAAACTGCCGGGCTGCCAATTTGGTACTCATGGTGCGATTATTACCAGATACCACGATCCATTTATCGGCTCGTAGCTGGCCAGCTACAATCGGAGAACCAGATGGTGTTCTGCTAGTCGTTAGTAGTCGGTAAGGATCTAGGTTACGGGCATTATCTTGTACGCGCTGCTGGGCTAGTTGATCATCTGCATAGTTGCGATCATTGATGTTTTGGCCTTGCGCATTAGTCGGATAGCCTTTGCTAGGTGCAAAGGTTTGCTCATCGTGAGAGGCCAGGACTTCCCCTAGTTCCACGATGGCAAATTGTGCCCGCCGCTTTTCGCCATTGGGCATCGAAAGGGTAATATGTTTACCCAGCACCATCATTAGTTTTCCATCAAATTATCATTGAAATCGCGCTCGATCTCATTGATAGCTTCAGCAATGGACATCCCCTCTTTGACCACATAATTGATGATCCACTGGATCACTTTTTCCTTACCTTTCGGATTGCTGATAAAGGAGCAGACCTTGGGAGTGAAGGTACCCCAGTCCTCTTCTTCACACTGATCAAGCTGAGCGTGAATTTCAGCGAGTAGTTGCTGTGCTAATGCTTGTTTATTCATTTTGCTAGTTTTTGAAATACGATAATATCTGATAGCACATCGGTGCGATCAAAAACACCATTGGGTAGTCGGTAAGCATCGATGAGTGAGCCCCGCTTGCTTATTTCAATCTTCGTTTTGGCGTATTTCCTTTGCAGAAAAGGAATCCCGCCATTGGCGACTTCACTACCAATAATGTAGATCAGCAAGCCCCCGGGGCGCAGTACATCCAGTCCTCGAAAAATGAAATATTCATCATAGGCTTGCGCTCTGGTGTACTTTTGTTCGCCCATGGCCATGTAGCGACCACCCGCTCCACCTCGCAGACTACCGTAGGGTGGATTGCCAATCACCAGATCATACTGCGACTTTACTTTACCTTTTAGGCTATCATTCCTGTTCTCATCAATAAAGAGCTGCTCAAAGACCTGCTTTTTGGCGATTGCCTGGGGATAGAGAATCTTCAAAATCGCATGGCTATACTTTTGCGGCTCAATGGCCGTAAAAACGGCGGCTTGCTCCAGTTCACGGCGGGCAGGTACCTGACTTAGAAAAACCCCATTACCCGCCGCTGGCTCTAGTACCGATCCACCCCGAAAGCCATAATGCAAAGCCAGACCCCACATTTTTTTGACAATCGGGATAGGCGTAAAAAACTCATAAAGAATTCCGGAGTGAGACTTTTCCAGGTGTTGATCCAGCCCACCGTAGCCACTGTATTTAGCCAGTAGTGCTTTTTCTTCACTAGAATACCGCTCAGGGGAGCTGCCCTTTTCATCAATGAGCAGCTCTACCTGACGGTTGAGCAGAAAATTAGCCTTCGACATAGGACTAGTGGATGGCTACTTTGGAGCGAAATAGCTTTTGACCAGGCTTTAAGATCAAATCAAAAATGCCCAGACTAACTAGAAAGCTAATCACAATACCCGCCGCACTAAAGCCCTGGGTGAGAAAAACACCCGCGGCCACCAGCGCTCCAGCCAAGACCACAAAGACAAAGGGCACCTTGCGCTTTTGCAAGCCCAGCATTTTGGCTACGTAGCCCCAGATAATGACAATGGCACCGTAAAGGGTATAATAGACCTCCTGTAGGCCTTCGATGGTAACAATACCGTCAAAGGGTTTCCAGGCATCCAGGCCAGTGGTATCCACTGGTGGAGTTTGAGCAAAAGTCAACACGGGTGCCATAAAAAGTAGGGCAGCCAGGGTAAATGCGATAAATCGAAATAGTTTAGTTTTCATAGCTTGATTGTTTTTAAAATTGAATGAGTTGAACACCTTCGTATTCGAGGATTTCTACGCCGCCATTCGAGAAGACCACGTTGGCTGCATCTGTTTCGGCTCGGTAGTGCATATCTGGCCTGACTTCAAATTGTAGGCCCTTATCATCCATCGCAGTAATTGCTTCGGTACGGATACGGTGACCGTACAAGCGGTACATCTGCATTTCCAGGAAGTAAGCCAGGTATTTTGCGCCGTCGTTGCGGTCGTGCATCTTACCTAGCCCCATCATGCTGCGGCTGAGCCAGTCTTTCGCGTCTGCGATTAGCTTTGGCCCCGCATAGCCCATAAATCGTTTGGTAATGTGCTGAAAGTCGATCCCCCCGCTCAGTTGGAACTTAACGGGAAAGTCGCCGCTGCGCTGGAAACGATAGTTGGTATAATCAACTTCTAGCCTTAGCGTTTGAGCCTGACCTTTCTCTGGCTCCGTTGGGGCTGGTGGTGTTTCCTCCGGTGGATTATCATCGGGCTGATCTGGTTCTTCTGGTGGATTATCTTCTGGTTGGTCGCTCGGATCTTCCTCGGGTTCTTCTTCAATCTCTTTCCCCAGATAAGGTGCCAGTTTGGGTGTGCCCCAGCCGGTGTATTTATCCCGTTTGCTATCCATTAAATCGGTAGCAAACTGTGCTAGAAAGTCTTTGACTTCCACTTGATGACTTAGCTCTGGATAAATCGCTCCCAGAATACCAATTTGAGCCGCTACGTGCGGAGCGGCCATACTGGTTCCATTCCAGGTAGCGTACCTGTCATTAGGAAGCGTGGAGTAAATTCCTTGTCCCGGTGCGCTGATAAATAGCTTTTCATCAAAGGTGCTAAAGGCACTGCGCTTACCTTGCTCATCGTGACTACCCACGCTGATCACACCTTCGACGTTAGCCGGATGCTGTAAGCCTTCGCGGTAAGTATTACCGGCCGCTACCACAATGATTTGACCGGCATCGATGATTTGTTGCACCATCTTAGCTACTTGCTCATCATAGCCATTACCACCCAGGCTAACGCTATGGATCACCAGATAGCCTTCTTTGGTCAGCTTTTCACCTACGTGCGCCCCTTGTTCAAAAGATTCCCTAATCCAGGTATAGCTTCCTTGACCTTTATTACCCAGGCACTTGGCTGGAATACTACGCGCATAGCCGTTGTCGACTAGCACCTGCGCTGCTCCAATCGGAATATTAGGGTGGTTAGCTACCATGATCCCATCGCAGTGATGACCATGGCCGTGACCATCTTCTAAGCCATCGCTGGTGCGATTCCAGCCCATCTCATTCCAGGCGGCCTTTTGTAGATACTTATGCTGGAATTTACCCGCCGTATCATGGACAATAAAGACCACTTTACGCTTGAGCTGCTGGATAATCTGCTGCTTGAGCGCCGTATTCCCCAGGTAGCCTACGCCCCAGTTGCCGGCAAAGCTGGGTGTGGAGCGTAGCGCACTGGATGGGGGTGGTGGTTCTAGCACCACATCCCAATCTTTTTTGAGCTCCAGGTATTCCCGGCGGGCCTGGAGGTGTTCTTGTATTTGTCTCATAGCTTTAGTTGATAAAGTGGCGTGGCTCTTTTAGCTGGACTACATAGGTGCCATCTCCATTGTCCTGCAGGACATACACGGCCGCCGAATCATAATCGGTCGCATCACCATCATTATCCGCTGTGCTGGCAAGTGATCCATCATCTTGTACGTAGTAAACCGTCCCCACACTGTAGGCAAAACTGGCGGTGATGGTATGGGTACCATTTTCCAGGATATTACCAGCGGCGTCTACATAAAATTGGTGGAGCGTAGTGCTGACAATGGTTCTGCCCAGGCGAATGCTACTTCCATCGGTGTAGGCTTGTGCAAAACCGTAGGTAGCTGCATTTGTAGCTACACTCGTAAGGGGCGCTGCGCTTAGATCTGGAATAGGATTGGCATCTTCGTATTCTACCGTTCCATCGGATTGATAAGTTAATACTTGCCCAGCCTCGGCAATTGCAGAACTCACATTAGGGGTGTTGATCTCAATACCACTGGCTTTTGCCTCCACCGAGTTGATGGCTCCAAAGTTGCCATAGCGTAACTGCGCACCCGCATCTTCTAAGCGGATGTTGGCAGAAGAACCATTGATCAAGCTCGTAAGACTAGGGGTCATCAAAAGACGCGAAGCGGTAGTCCCATCAAATACGCGCAGGGTGTACTGTCCTAGATTATCTAGCTCATAAGTCACCGCCGAATTCCCCAGAATGGAGATATTAGTTCCGGCTTCTAGTTCTTGTTTTAACCAGGTCTTGGCATCTACATCAGTTCTAAGGGCGGTAATCGAATCGGCATTGGTCGCGATGCCATTTTCCAGTGGGGTCAGATCTTGAATCTCATTAGTCGGATCATTATCTGCATCATCTACTAGATCGGGTTGGTTCTCAAGGGCCGTTACATCGGTGCGCAGAGCCGTAATTGAATCGGCATTGGTAGCAATGCCATTTTCTAGTGGCGTTAGATCCTGAATCTCGTTAGTCGGATCATTATCCGCATCATCCACCAAGTCAGGCTGGTTCTCCAGGGCCGTTACATCGGTGCGCAGAGCCGTAATCGAATCGGCATTAGCCGCAATCCCATTTTCCAGTGGAGTCAAGTCCTGAATCTCGTTAGTCGGATCATTATCTGCATCATCTACTAGATCGGGCTGGTTCTCCAGCGCCGTTACATCGGTACGCAAGGACGTAATAGAATCGGTATTGGTGGTAATGTCCGTTTCTAGTGGCGTTAAATCCTGAATCTCATTAGCTGGATCGGCATCACCATCTTCGACACTAATAATCCCTCCACCTCCAGAGAGCGTGACTTCTACGCCAGACCTGCTGAGTTGTTGTAGTTCATCGGTGTTACTACCGTCCGTTCCTCCACTTTGGCCGGCATTGTAGGTGGCAATGGCCGCATTCAATACAGGAGAAGAACCATTACCATTGGCGGGTGCCTGCGGAATACCCGCACTACCCGCTGGATCATAGACCAGGGCCTGACCAACTGGTGTTGAATTGCTGCCTGAAAAGTAAACGATCGTCAAATCGGCACTGGCAAAGGTTTGATTGCTTATACCAGTGATTTTGAAGATGGCTTCATTTTGGTAAAAAATGCGATAGCTTTCATCACCCATAATCTGGGTAGGTAGGAACCCATTACCGGTTTGGTCCGCAGCAAAAAGCACCGATACCTGGTAAGTACTATCGTTAATTTGAGTAGGAAAACCCGATGGATTAGCTACCATCCGGAATTGTTGAGCATAGCTCGAACTGGCTACTACCATCAGTAGTAGCATCAATAGTATGTTTTTCATAGCTTTAGTTTTAGGGATGAGTCATTGGCCTCATCCTTTAGTTCTCAATAGTTTTTTTATCGTAAAAGAATATCGAATCCGCTACCGCCAAAAAGCTGCATATTCGGATAGCTGTGCGTCAGCACATTACCCGCATAGCTGCGCTGGTGATTATTACCTTGCGCAAATACATCTACCAGGGCTCCATTACCCGGGTTGTACAGCTGACTGGCAAAGCTCACATCGGCTCCATTAGCACTATTATCAATGCGAAAAATAAAATCTCCCGTTCCCGTAAGCGTAGTGTTATCTGCACTAATATCCACGCTGAATACTTCACCTCCTGCGGGGATGATCAGTGAATAATCTCCCGTCGTATTGACTTGCAAAGTGGGTGCATTTCCGGCAAAAGCTACCCGAATGATAAGATTACCACCACTCAGCGTCACCTTTTGCCGTAAGGCAGCTCCGCCTCCCGCCATAAAGGGACTTGTCCAGCGAATACCATTCCACCAGCTGATCCCTGGGTTACCATTTCCATCGGCATTAGCGACAATGGCTACGGAACTCTTATTGACACTGGGTAGGTTATCCCGGGCCGTTAGATCGGCTGGTTCGTAGACCCCGTTAACCAGGCTACTCACATCGATCGTATTACCTTGACTAATGCTTAGATCGGTGTCTTGCAAGTCGAGTATTTGTAGCTCTCCACTCGGATCGGCATCCGCATCGTTAATTAGATCGGGAAGACTCGATAAGTCGACTGGTACCGTACTGCCATCAGAAAGTGTGGCGGTCAGCGTTTGACCATTCAGACTCAAGTCTTGCAGTTTGGCATCACCCACAACTCCGCCTCCACCACTAATGGCCATTGTCCAAGCCGTGCCGGTATAAAAGGAGATACCTGGCTCGCCAGCTACATCATTAATCAGGGCAACCGAGCCGGAAGTGGGCTCCTGGATCGCATCCCGCTCCGCCAGGTCGGCTACTTCGTAGACCTGCCCGGCTTGCACCTCGTTGAGTCGTAGGATGATATCATTAAGCCAGTCTTCCAGTAGGCGTCCTTCGATGCGCGGTAGATAGGCGTGGTTGTTTTTCTTGGTTATCGTTTCCATTAAGCTAGTTTTTTGATGATTAGATTAGAAGTACCTGGCTCCGCCATAGTAACCGCACCGTTTCTGGCTTCCCGTCTTGCGCCAATTGTAATGATATCCTGAGCAGCCAGGGATGTCATGAATTGTAGGTGAGCAGAAGACTCGTTGTGCCCGGTAATACCGCGGATATAAGCACTAGCACCTACCGGTCCTATTGGTGTATTATTGGTTTTAGCTCGGATAACTACGTTTGATCGGCTAATGCTACTATTCAAGTGAACATTAACGCTGATTTGATAAATACCCGTAGTTAGAATGCGTATACCATCTCCAACTACCAAAAAGTCATTTACTGCCGTTCCAAAATAGGCGGTCTGCCCGGTAATGGGAATATCTTGATTATAGTTACTTGTACTATTAAGATTGGTAGTGGTATTCGTGTTGAAGACCTGTACCATGGAAAAAAGTACATTCCCTTGGGGTGGATACGCCTTATCTAAACTCATCATGCTGTTTTCAAAGCCCAAGGGTACTACCCAAAAGAGTAGCCCCTTTACTTGGCATTAGAAATTATAAATCCATTGATCCGTTGTCAGATCGGCTACCAGGGTATGCGATTCCCCTACCTTATTGACATGGTTCATAGTTAGACCGGTCACCGGATCCACAAAAGTGATGATCCCTCCGGCGGATTGTAAAACGGCTACTAGCTCCGCTCCATCGGCTACCCCCAGGCTTGCCGGTGAGGGTAAGGTATTTAGATCAATATCTCCGGTGCTGGCATCCATCGGAAGTACCAGCGTGCCTACATCAACGGAGGCTTTGCCACCATCAAAAGTAGTGGCCACAACCAGGGCCGGATCGGTTTGAGGGCTACTGGCAAATGCCGTCCCTTCTGCGCTTAGACTTAAACTCATTAGTATTTAATTTTTGGAGTAACAGTACAACCTTATCTATGCCTAATTTCAGGTAAGTTTCACCTCTGGCGTCGTTAAAAAGCCTCACCGACGCGCTGCGTCGCTTGCGTTTTTTGCCTTGTCATAGGCAAAACTTTCTCTGAACTTAGTCTATACATAAAGTCGTTCTGTTACTCATATGATTGAAAAATGATTATCGTGATAAATCAGGGTTAAAAAGGTGCCTTTCTTTCCGGCGTATTGGTAGTGATGCCTACCATCGCTGTAGCAGATCCTACCGGGTGAATCATCCGCTTTGCGTAGGCGGATAATACTGCCTTCGACTAGCCCCCGCGGGGTATAGTTACTCAGCTCCCAGTCGCGCTGCATCTGGACCATATCGATCAAGATGAAGTTGACCGCTGGTAGCTGCTCAGGTAGTGCTTGCTCAGGCGCTGCCACAATTTCATAGGCTGCAAAAGACTTCGGTAGCTCCCTTTGCTCCAGCTCTTGTATGCGCCGCAGCAATTCTTCCAATAGCGCACTTTGCGAAATGGCCTGACCGTTAAGCAAGAAAGTCTGCCCGTAAGCGTGCTTTTGTATGCTAAGCTCATGTGCCATTTTGGTTTTTGATATTGCGCTCGTGTATTTCTTTATCTTGCCTGATCTGCTGTTGGTGCCGCTCTTCGCGGCGTCTTTCCTCATTTTCGATGCTCTGGATCTTTTTCCAGTGCAGGATAATCGAAGAAAGAATCATCACTAGAGAAATCAGCATACCAGACAGCACTTCAAAATGCTCCATAAAGAAGAATACGATTGATCCACCATATCCCAGGGCGGCCTCTTTTTGCTGTATGATTTGGAAAATTCTCTCCATTACCGTTTGCTCTTTTTTATCAGTACCAATAGCACGATAGCGATTAGGGCTACGGCTATCGCCAAAATGATATACTGTACCGTGCGATCGCGCTGCTGAAAATCAGCCGGACTTAACCATTCGGGCATCCTGGCCCGGCGGTTCGCCGCCGAACTACTCAGCTTGCCAAAAATGGCGGATCCAGCGGTCAATACCGCCGCTATGATGGCACTTACGGGTTCCATATTATTTGCTTAATATCACTACAGCCGCCACGATGGCAATGAATAAAAGGGCCGCTCCAATCACCAGGACATCCTTGTAGCGCTCATAATCTTGCTGTCCCTGCTCCGCACTATTCAGTGGATCGAGTACATCTTCTAGCTCCACGCCTCCAGCGCATGGATCATAGCCGTAGGCCATAATCAGTAACTGCTCATCTACGTCACCTCCGCAGAGATAATCCTGCTTGGAAAAACTCGTATCTCCACTGCCACAGCGTTTTCGACAGCCCCGCTCCACTTCCGGCATGAGGCTAAACCAACTCTTACAGCGCCGGCGACATTTACACTTCTTTCCACAAAACAGTCCCATGCTTTAAGCAGATAGTGGAGTTGCATAAGCCGCCGCTAAGCGACCGATCTCCTCCAGGTTAATATTCTTTCCCGGGCAGCTTTTCGCTGAAAAATCAGCGTGCGCTCGCAAAGTCAGCTCCTGTACAAAGTTTTGCCGTAAGCTGGCAATCAGCTGCGCACAGGCCTGTAACTGCGCTATTGGTGGCTGCTGTTGATCGTAGTTGCCCGTCAGACAAATACCAATGCTATTGGTGTTTTGTCCGCTGACGTGGTAAGAGATCGTTTCCAGCCGGTTGGTCTGATAAATGCCCCCATCTTTTTGGATGACAAAATGATAACCAATACCCGGCCAGCCGCGGGTCTCCACGTGGTAGAGGGCATAGGCCTCGGGAGAACCATCATTGGTAGCACTGTGATGAATGACGATGCGATCGATCTGCTCTAGTGCTCGCTTTTCATAGCTTTTACCTTTACCTCTAGGTAGCTTACCGGTAAGGTCCTTGACCAGGAGCTGCCGGTAGGCTATATCTTCGGCTTTAGCCCGTCTGACCAGCAAAGCCAGGGTAATTACCACCCCGAAAACCACGATTGTTTTTTGCCACTTTTGCATATTATTCGATAATGCCCAGGGCATCTTGTTTTTCTTTTTCACAATCACAGTCCTTAGTCTTCATCATACGCCACTGATCGTAGTTGAGGTATAAAGTCACTACGCCGACTAGGGCCAGTACAATGGGTGCGTATTTTTTAAAGTAGTTCATGCTTAGATTTTTTCGATTTTCAAATAAATGCGATAGGCTCTTATCCGCACCGCTTCACCACCGACGCTTCTAAAGTCGACCTGATAGACACCCGCCTGGTCCGGTAAGGGCTGATAATTGGCTTGCGTGACAAAATCATCTACCCCTGATGGATCAATGGTTTTACTAGCTGAAAAGCCAGACACTGGCGTGCGGGTATTTTGTGCATATTCAATTAAACCCAGTTCCACTTGGGCTGAAAAGCCGGTGGGTGCATAACACTGTACTTCGATGCGAGCAGATTTACGGTATTGACTTGCATCATATCCCAGCTCTTCTAGCGAAGGAATCCGAATACCGGCTTGCTGCGCAGCAGACCCACCAACCGAGAACCAGTCCGTTCCCGGATTGAGATTGGTTAGCCCAATTGCTCGGCGGGTGAAGACTAGCTCTTCGGATTGATCCATTGCTTGTTCAGCAATAGCCAAGAGACTGGGCTGATTCAGCAAGCTTGTAAAGGGCTGGATCTCACCATCCATTACCACTTGTGGAAAGTAGGCTTCTTTGGAACTTCGAGTAATCATGCGGCAATTTTTACAACTTGAACTAATAGGGAGCTACTGTAGAGCCGAATATCATCCGCAGCCGTGTTTGGCTGGCGATGAAAGTCTACTGCCACTAGCGTTCCTCCCTGGACCGTCACCTTGTTGAGCTGTACCGGCCAGTCGTATTCTGGTCGGATATTGCTGTTTTGTACTAGCGAACCTGCAATGTCATTACCATCCGCACTTACCAGCTTAACCTCAGTTGCTACCTCCTGATTGTTGATGCTACGCATATAAGCAGTTACAATTACTTGTAGCTCATATCCTTGTTCGGGATAACCTAATTCGCTTAGCGTAGGAATCCGGATGAGGGACTCTGGAGGATTAACTGCAGAATACATAAAGGTATCCGCTGAGTTAACGATGGTGCGATCGTTCGTTAGAACAAAGGAGTCTTTCACGCCCGCCAGGCCACCGCCTTGTTGGTTATACATCTCGATCATCAGGTCGGTTAGCTTGACACTACGACCGTCCGTTAGTTGCACCTGTGGATCGTAGGAGCCTCGCACAACTCGCTCGATAATTGGTCTTGTGCTATTATTTGTAGCCATGTTTTCTTGCTTTTTACTCGGTACCTTTTTTGCTAAGCTGCATAACGACCAGGGCCGTTACGGCTACGGCAACCAAGGCTACCCAAATTTTGATTTTCTTATTCATCTTGTTTGATTATGTGCATTTTAGCGTGCCGATCTCTACATCCCAGTGCGGTAAGCCCGGACCGGATTGGAGATACTTTTCAATGTCTTTGCGAAAATATTTGACGTAAGTACTGCGCGGCTCTACGTTGATCTGTTTAAAAAATGCTTCTACCAGAGCTCGTCTTCCACCCTCATCTTTTTCAATGCCCAGGTATTTTTGCATACTATCCGCATAAGCGCCCCAGTCGACCTTAGAAAAATCATCCGTATAGGCAATGAATGCGCTGGGTACTTTGACACAGCCCTGAATCCCCCGATAGGGATCCACGCTCAAATCATCGCTGCGGCGGGTGTAGAAATAAATCCCTACGCCCAGTCCAGCCAGCAAAATGCCAATGATGAGTACCCAGTATTTACCTTTCATTACTTGCCAATTTTACCATAGACAATCAGGGCTAAGGTTAAGGCGATGAAAATGACTACCCCCGCAATGATCGCCGAAGGGTAATCAATTGCCACCTTAACTTTTACGCCATCCTTAATCACATCCGTTAATAGATCTCCCATGCGGATTAATTTGAGCTAGTGGCTGCCTTAGCCAACTGTTTTTGTTGATACTTTTCTGCCAGGATGATCGCTATAGCTACGCTGAGCGTAATGACCGTCCCGGTAATGATGCCTGTTTTCCAGTCCATGATCAGTAGTTTTGATTGGATTATGCTGCCCCCATCTGTCGGAGGCGCGTTAAAATTTGATTTCTACGTTTAGTCGCTGCTCCAAAGTATTCCCCCGGTGTCCATAGCCATTCGCCACGCACCAGCTCAGCTAGGGTCTTCTTCTTTGCATCTTTGTATAGTTTCAGATACGCATTGTGTACCTGTCTTAATTCATTTTCTGAATAGCCGAGGATGTATTCAAAAGTCTCACTCCTGCGCTCCAGGGCCACATTCCAGCCCGCTAGTTCATCGTGGATCATCTTGGCTTCTGCCTCAGGATTAAATCCAGCTCTGGGTAGTGGGGCATCGGGATTTTCTGGTAATTTTAGTTTGCGTAAGCGTCTTGTTTTAAACACCCGGTAGACCACAAAAACCACCACCGCCAGACCGATGTACAGCGCTTCGCGCTGATAGTTACGAATAAACTTTCCTACCATTAGTCTAGTAGTTTTTGCCAACTAAAGCCCTTTATCAAGAGGTACACCAGTACACCCGCCAGGACGAGTGCGCCCAAATTCATTGCCTGACCCATCATAGCTTAATTACCTTGTATTTGAGTAGTAAGATCGCCGCTGCGGCCACGCTCACGACAATCCCTCCGAATATCCAGTAGTTGGGTTTATTCGGGTTGGCCTTAGCCGCTTCTTCGCGCCACTGCTTTACCTGTTCGGGGCTTACAATGTCTCTGCCTGAGTTTTGAAAAGCCATCTGATCCAGACTCGCCGTTCGCACCCCGGACCCTAGCCGGCGCGGTTTATAGATCTCCAAATCCCGTATTGCATTATCCTTATTGGTCATTGACTATTTTTTGAGTATTAAGATTAATAGTACTACCAGGACGACTACGATCAAAGAGATCGTGAGCCAGTCGCGCTGATTGGGTGGCTGTACGATGATGGGAGGCTGATTACTCGGCGGTCTGCTTTGACATCGCTGCGGGAAGATGGTGCAAAACAGCTCCGGTAACACTTCAATTACATCCCCTGCTTTGTTCAGCCAGTCTCCTTTTTTTTGTGGGTCATCATTAGCAGCCGTATCCGGCTCGTCATCCTCACTCAAGGGACCTAGCCCATAACGTTCCTCAAAGCTAACAGCCTGTGGCAGCTTCAGTCCTCCTTTGATTTGGGAAGCAATATCCATGCTGTTTGACTTTTAATTACTGATGACGACCAATCTCCGCTTTCTGATAGAAAGACCAGATCACTTTGACACCCGGTTCCTGGCGGTAAACTAGCGCCGTACGGTTGGTAATCACCAGATTATATTTGAACGTACTAATGTTAAGTTGAAACTGCCCCTCGTGAATCCCCATATCCGGATAGAAGGTACCTACCCGTTTGGGGCGAGCGCCCTTGGAGCTTTCGTAGATATCTACTGCATTGGCAAACTGCACCATCGCAATATCATTGCTACTGCAACCATCATTAACCTGGTTATTCGAGCAGTTGATCACCTGCAAACGGATCGTATCCAGAAAAGAAGAGTTGTGTACAATATCGTTGAGGATATACTGATAATCTGCCGTTCGCCCGGCGATTTTCACCCCCAAAGGCATAGAGGCATTAAAGCCAAACTGATATCCCTGGGAGCCATCAAAGAGAATGATCTCCGTGGGCTCACTCATCTCAGAGGTATCGACCGTTAGGGAAAAGTAGGGGTCCGTACCGATTACATTCATGGTCGGCTGCTCTACTCCGCTAGTGGGTACCACCGTTGGCCGGTTGATCATCTTTACCGGCTGTATCTGCTGCGCCAGCTTGGCCGTATTATCTTTGATGTTTGATGTCATTTTCGATAGTTTTTGTTTTCATGCTTTCGCTAAAAGTATGTTACAAATCTGCAGCAGAAAATCGAGCTAGACAATAGAGTACGCAGGATCGGTGCGATACGAAAAAAGTAAGCGATCCCACACACGTACCCGTAAACGTTCGTGGGTAGACATGAAAAAGGCGACCAAAAAGGTCGCCATCAATCAACAAATCATAATTAGAATACGAGGGTATCTAACCTGCCTGGCTCTCGGGTTCGGGGTACTTCTCCTGGAAGCGTTTGATCATACGGGCACGCGTTTTATGTTGGGCCGTAAGCAACTTGTTATCTTCCATCCTAATCACGCGATATCTGCTCTCTTTCCCTTTTTTATAGTGCTCTACCAGATAGTCTTTCTTGCGCCAGATGAAATTATCGAAGTTCACCGGCACTTCGGGGTCCGGCTCTGAAGCACTCCCCTGCTGGGTGGAGGGCGCTACTTCTCGCTCCACGGAATAGACAATAGGGCCGCCACTACGCAAATGCTCATATACCGCATGGGCTATCATGCCTAAGGTATGCTCATGGTTCAGCTGAAGAGCAGGCAATACCATTACCCCATGTTTACTACTCAAGGTAATGGCTACTTCCTCATACAATTTGGGAGCCTTGTCTCCTCTGAAAAAAGTCTTGTTAAACCATTCTTTAATCTGATCCGCTGTCAATTGGGATGATGCCTGTTCCGCCATTGTGAAAATTGTATATATAGTTTTGTTTTCCTTGCTTCCATTTGTCCTTTGCTGAGAACATTTCCTGAGCCAGTCGCTTAATTTCTGATTTGGAAAGGTCTTTTTCCTGATAAAACATGAGGCGCATTGAAAATTTTTCGTCCTCTTCAAACATGCCATTTTCCTTAAGCAGTTCTACGTCATACCGCTTATTTTTCGAATTGCGAACTTCCTTAACTATTAGATACATTATTGATATTTTGATAGTAAATGTATATTTTTACTAAAAAATTTTCAAGATATGGACCTATTGTATGGTACGTATCTAACTTTCCTGGTAAAAAATACTATTCACCAATCAACAGGCGGTATAACCGTAAAACAGATAGAGCAATCTATCCATCTCTACCCTACCCGCCGGCAACGAATCAACTTTCGTAAGCGAATACGACAAGCCTTAAAAAGTCTGTACGAAAATAATGTCATCTCTCGCCAGGAAGCAAAGAGTGATGGCAATCTTATTGTCCACAAATACTATATCAATGTCAAACAAGAAGATTAAAGAAAAGGAAATCAACAGTCTACTGGGCAGCGGCCTAAAGCGACTACTTAAACCCATGATCGGTAAAGTATTACCCTTTCTGCTCTCAGAAGTAGATCGCATCAGTATGCCCATAGAAAAAGGAGGCTGGAAACAGCCCAAAGATGATGCCGTAGTCGTACTGATTGCCAAGCAGGATGATCAGGTATTACTCAATGTACACCCGGTACGGTGGAACGAAAAAGCAGGTGGTATGGTGCTACAAAAACCCATTAAAAGCCACGATATACTGGCCATGATTAACGAGGGATTTGGCGTACAGCCGCCGCCACGTTCTAAGCACGAAGAGACACAAGTCATTGACAACATCAAAAGCGAGGAAGAATGAGTAAAGCTAATTTTTTTACGCAAGTAGATGAAGACCGAAAAGCCTTTATCGACAAGATGAGCACGCCTCGCGAGGAAGTAGAAGCACCCGACTTCGACATACCGGGCCTGGATGATGATGAAGACCAATCCGAGGAAAAACCAGGATCAAGCCAATCCGGTGAAGACAATGAGTTTAGTCTGGAGTACAACAGCTCACAGCTATGGACAGCAGAACTCACTCTACTTAAGGTGGATGAGTTCATGGCGATGCTACTGGCGGCCTTCACCGGCCAAAAGTCAGACAAGTACCGACGCCGCGAATCAGCCTCGCTTGGGAAAGAAGACCGGGAAGCCCAGCTCCTGGCGGCAATCTTTAATAAGTATCAGATGCGCATGAGTATCGAGTATGCTTTCTTAAGCCTATTCGTCATGAGCTACGCACCGATCTTTATCACGGCCTACCAGGATTTACAAGACAAGAAGAAAAGACCTAAGCGGGTCCAGCACGAAGCAGAAGACCTGCGAAAAAAAGCAAAAGGAACAATTGAATAATGGCACACCGCGACGCACAAATCACCATCATCATCGGTCGAAACGGTACCGGGAAAAGCACCTTTTGTGAGCAGATTGTCAAAGCCATAAAGGACCGGGCCATCGTGTGCACCTACAATGGAATGCCGAAGATCTGGCGACCCTACCCCGAGGTAGATATCAAGAACCAAAAGAAGATGGCCTTCAAAAGGGGCATCCGTCAGGTGATCGCAGGCAGGTATGAGATCAGTCGCAATCAGAACGATACCTTTAAGTACATCTACAAAAACTATCGCAATGGGATGGTCGTATTCGACGATGCACGTGGCTACATCGGCTCTAACGTGGATAATGATAAATACTTTCGCCAGCTCTTACTCGACTTTCGTCACCGGATGCTTGACCTCATCTTCGTTGTGCATACGCCCAGCGACGTGCCGCCGCGCGTATGGGGCTTTACTTCCACGGTATTTGTGGGCGCCACGGATAGCCTGGTCAATAAATCACAAATCAAAACGGATTCTGCCGATCGCGTAATCGAAGCGCAGCGGGAGATTAATCAATTATATCGCCAGGCAAAAGCCAAAGGTGATAATTCTCATTACGGACTTTTCAAAATGGTACAATTATGATTCTCATGGCAATTCTCCTGGCCCTATGGGCTGGACTGATCGGATACTGCAACAGTGTGATGGACAAGATCGCCCACCACTACTCTAGTAGTCGATTCTCCCAAAAGAAAAATCAGCAATGGTGGGATCCAGATATAAGCTGGCGCAACAAATACAAAGACGGTGATCCGGATAAAGGACCAAAGTTTTTCGGCTCCACCACTTTCCTGGTATTCACCACCGATGCCTGGCATTTCTACAAATGGCTGATGAATGGGCTCATATACTTGCCTCCAGCTTTCTTCTTTGGGTTCTTGCTGTTCGATGGCCGCTTGGTGATCGCAGCCTACATCGGACTTAGGATCGTTTATGCAGTGACTTTTCATGTTTTCTATCACTACCTACACGCTAAGAAAGCAGGAAACTGAAACGCCCTACCCGGAAAAGACCAAATTCGACCTACTATCCTTATTAAACCACTGGTTTGTTTTGAAAAATCAGTAAATACTGGTTATTTGTAGGACTATTTCTGAGTTATGATGCATCAAGCTAAAATGGAAATGAGAATAGAAGTTAATCTAATTATAATGGTAAGTCTACTACTAATCGGTTGTTCGGACAAGAAGCAAAAAACAACTAAACAAAGTCTGACAAAAATGGAATTAATGGTATTGTCAAACTACGGTGCTGAAGAAAAAATAATATCTGACAGCACTACAGTTGAGGAAATTAAGAAAACTCTGAACGAGCTTAACTGGAGTGACTTTCACCAAGTTGTACTCTCAATAAACACCAATAATTGGATTGAAGTTGGTGGGAACCTGAATGAAGATGGACTTTCTTCAATGTATGAGGAAAACGGAAAACAATTCGTGATAAGCGAACCACCATCTTCTGTAAAACATATGACTGAAATTCTAATTTCATACTTTAATAGAGATGGGAAATTTAAAATCAAAAATAGATTTGAATAAAAAACGACACCACAATCGAGTAGACAGCCCTGACCAGCCAAGCTAGTCGGAGAGCGCCTCTTGGCATGGCCATCCTTATGGCACACACCATCACACGTACCCCATAGAGGCAGGATGGACCTCGTATACGGCGGTTCGTCGTCCATCAGAACCGGCTCTTTTCACCCGACTTGCTAGTCTCTCTTAGGGTATGGCTACACACAAACTGGGAAGCTACCCGTAGCGTTTGTAGTGCTCCATATCGAATTTGAAACGGACAACGTTCAGTCCTTCACGGCTACCCTTTCTTGCCTGCTGCCCACAACATAGGTGGGTCATTTACACAAGGTTTGGCTCCGCTACTATGACCTCTGCTGACTTCTCCATTCTACCAATCAATGGTTATGGAGATCTCCCCAGGTAAGAACATCTTCTTTCCCTCGATCGCTGCTGAATCTACTGTTTCGATTATCCCCAATCGCTTGAGGTTTAGGACTTCGCAATGATCCCAATGTGAAATCGGGACAGGTAGTGTTTACTTATCCAATCTTACAGCCTCTTGTTCAGTTCGTGTTCCTCATTACCGGGTTTTGCAGGGCCGCTTTCCCGACCTGCAGTACGGGACAGGCTCTTCAGTGCTTACCTCACGGTAAACCACCTTGCGACTTACTAATGGTTCAGGGCGTCACCCCTGCCCATAAGGGACTTGCACCCTTTAGATTAATCCCCCTATCTTTCGATGGAGAAAAGATGCCCATGCTGGGCACACACAAAGCATAAAATGGTCATCCGCCCTATGCGGGCGCACGCCATTTATGCTAACCGGTTGACTATCATGGAATAGAAAGATGAATGAAGAATAGAACCATACTACTGGACATTTTGTAAAAAGAGTAAGTTTTTATGCTTTAAAATGGTCCTCAAATAGCGGACAAAAGTCCTGAGATTATTAAATTTCAGATATACATAAGCAAGCCCTTTTCTAAAAATAGAGACCGTTAAGGTTATTGTCCCATCTTTGAATTTTTTCGAATCACTAGGCTTCATCTTTTTGAGTTGCTTTAGGCCTTCACGGATACAGAGTACATATAAAAATACCACAATAGCCATCATCAACATGATTTTCATAGGATCCTTTAGGCTCATTTCCTCTAGCCTAAATCCATTCGATTTTAGGTGTTTAAAACAAGATTCAATTTTCCAACGAATCGGATAAGCATTGATCACATCTCGCTTGTCCTTGAGAGTGGAAATATAGTAAAACAAGGGTTCTTTAGCATCGGCTTTGGGGTTTTTAAAAATAACAAAGGTGTATGTTTGGCCATCAATTCGGATTCGTTTGGACACCCCACATCGCTGATATCTCTTGAACTCAGCGATACGTTCTAATTTGATGTAACGGGCTTTTTGAAAATAATTCTTTGTTTTCGCTCGCTGACTGGCCTCATCTACTTGTTCTTTATAAGCTTTGGCTTTAAGACGAATAACAAAGTCTATTTTATTGTTTTTCAGGTATTTAAACCCGTCGCGCCCCAGATATTCCCGATCAGCCAGTAGGATTAAGCCTTCCAGATTTAGATATTGACTCGCATTTCGGATTACCCGTTTTCGTTCTTTGAAATTACTCATTCCTTTTTTATCCAACTCTTCCCACCAGATAGGAATACTTACCCCACCGTAAATCACACTCAGCGTTAATAAATGTATCTTTTTGTCACCAAACTCCCAACTCGTTCCATCTAATGCCAGGTACTTTATCTTCTCATCAGTTGACAATAGACACATGCAGACACACAGCAGGCCCTTGACCAGGTGTGGTTTGTCCTGCGTTTCAAAAAAGCGAGTGAGCCGTTTATAATTCGATTCCGGCTTAGTAGCACGATTGCCCGTGATTTGACCTACCTTATCCTTGGCTTTGTTCAGGTTAGTCGTCTGGGCTTCAAAAATCGCTTCACCAAGAATTAGCATATTCTTGACTACCGTTTGATTGTGACTCTTAAAATATTCTGTAAATTGCGTAGGAAGTGGAATGCTCATTTTTTGAATTGTTTGGTTTCAATTCAAAGCTAAAAATTTGCTTCCACTTCTTCTTTTACCTTTTTGTCCAGTAGTATGGAATAGAACTAAAGAACAGTTGTATAAATTTTTAAATGATGATACAAAGTTAAATGCCTTTGAGAAATGGTTGTATTCGAATTTGAACTTAGAAGAAGAGCTTGGCTCTGAAAATTATTTGAATTTAGTTTCTTTTAATTTCAAGAGTAAATATGCGAATGAAAGACTGAAAACTTTAGTTTATGGGATCATTGATAAGGGAGATTTTGAAGAATGGAAGATTACCACAAAACTTCAGGAATTCATTGAAAAGCCAGAACTGACAAAAGATTTACTAAATGAATTTTATCGGCTTTATTGCGGTATACCATATGTGAACTCAGATACTCCAAAAGGATATAAGTTCTTGCAAAACTTAGGGTTAAACTATTTCTATTGGATAGACGAAGCATACCTCAAATTGTCGTATGGAAAGAAATGGAGCGAATATTATAAAAAATACGAAGCGGAAATTCCATTCTATCATAGCCAATTGGTTCCTGTAGCAAAATTGATTTTATCGGCATTAGAGTCGAAAGAAATTGAGATATTAGAGCGGGGAATTTATAAGATAACAGATAGGTTAAAAGAAAAGCTGGAAGGCGAAAAAATATTAAGCCTAGAAGATCATAAATAACACGATAGCTAATCGAGTGAGACGGCCCTGACTCATAGAGCCAGGGAGTGCCTCTTGGCATGGCCACCATCTCTATGGGAGACACCCCCTATGGACAAGCTGGGTCTCGTATACGGCGGTTCGTCAACTTGACCCTATTTAATAATAATATTCCACCATTGAGATATACCCTTTTTATGTTTAGTTACCATTTACAGTTAGAAAACTTATCTTAAAGCGAGTTATTTGTAATAATTACAGAACAACATATGAACACCCAGCTAAAAGCTAATTCTAGTTTAATAGGTTTAATATTGCTTATAAGCACTATTTTATGCAGCATCGTTCTACACTGGAATATCTTTACCCAAGATCTTAGTGGTAGCCACATTTGGAGACAATCACAAACCCAATGGAACATAATCAATTTTCAAAAATATGATCCGAATATTCTTAACCCAAGGGTAGCCAGTTTTAATTACGATAATGATAATCTGTACCGTTACGAATTCCCGCTGATGCAATGGTGCATAGGGATGTTGCATCGTCTTTTTGGGGATGCCATTATCATTACCCGAATGAGTATATTTCTAATTGGATGCTTTTCCCTGCTGGGGTTTTACAAGCTTTCTAATCTTTTGGTGAAAAACAAAATCGTTGCCGCCCTCGGTGCATGGGCATTGTCCTTTTCTCCAGTCTTTTTTTATTGGACCGTTAATCCTATTCCAGATAATTTGGCCCTTTGTTTCAGTATTTGGCATCTTTATTACGTTTTTATTTACCTTGAAAAGAAAGAGATTAAATACGCCTGGATCGCTGCTCTGTTTTTGTCTTTAGCTACTTTGGTTAAACTCCCCTTTGTTATTTTTGGAGCAGCTGCTATTGCCGGGTTTTTAGTACAGCTTAAGGCAGATCGTTTTCAGCTTACCAAGAAAAAAATCATCTACTGTACTTCTTTTTTATTACTAATCATACCCGCAGCAGTCTGGTATTATTGGGTAATCCCCGGTTGGGGCGGGAATGGTATTGTCAAAGGGATCTTTGACTCCCAAATGGATCGAAAAGAAATAGTGAGGATACTGGAATATCATTGGAAAGAAATGTTCCCAGATTTTTTGATGACGCCCACTACCCTTCTCTTATTTGTTCCCGGCGTGGTTCTGTTCTTTGTAAAGGGGCATTTTTTAAGAAAAAATAGTTTCGTCTTGTTGCTACCCTTGCTCATGGTCATTCTATACTTTGCTTACGAAATAAATATGATCAATGTACAGCATGACTATTACATGTTCCCTTTTCTACCGTTTTTGTATTTGGCGGTAGTAGTAGCCATCTATTACGCCTGGAAACAAGGTGCTTTTCATAAGGTTATTACCATCTTATTGTTACTGGGGATTAGCTATCAAACTTATCAAACAACCATCAAACGGTGGGAGCCCGAAGTACCCGGAGCTAGTTTGAGCCTCTATGAACACCAAGATGCCTTGATTAATGCCGTCCCGGAAGATGAGTTATGTATTATCTTAAATGACGACAGTCAGCATATATTTGCTTATAAAATCAGGAAAAGAGGGTATATATTTTGGGCAGATCAGATGCCCGTGCCGTGGGTAGAAGATCTAGTTGGCAATAAGGGCGTAAAATATATGTATTCTACTTCCCGGAAAATTGATGAAGACCCTGCTTATCAACCTTTCTTCAAGCAGTTGCTACTAGAGGCAGGAGAGGTTAAAGTTTTTGAGCTTCAAATGCCTACTTCTAAAGAAAATAGGACCAACAAAGAATAAGATGTTTTTATATTTGAATAACTTGTGAATCTATAATGAAGTTGTTTAAAAACTCCTCACTTGGCTGCAAAATAACCTTTCAAACGATCTTTACGCCTGCCTGCAGGCAGGTTGGTAAAAGCCTCATTTTTCGCGCAAGCAGGAATTATTAAGCAACTTCAGTTAAATAGAGAGAGAAACAAAAAAACCGCACCTCAATCCTTAAAATACTTGATCTTAATGTCATCCTCTAAATCAAATTGGATGGAAAAGAAAGTCGGTGACATTTCTCCTGTCTCCAGGTTTTTCTCATAAGTAGTCTCTCCGTAAAGAACCAGCTGATCATCAATGATATCGAAATCATCTACCTCAAACCATAGCTCTGGATTGACACCATCCTCAACGAAGTGGATAGTTGGGTATTTTTGAAAATCTTTAGCCTTAATTATTTTTTCGTCTAACCGCGAAGGAATTTTACTCACAAAACTTAAAATGTTACCCTCGATCTGGATTTCATCTTTTTTATTCGCGATGTAAGTCGCAAGATCATCAAAGCTCTTAAGGGTGAAAAGGATCATTTCTCCCAGGTAATTAGCCATATCGTTCGATAGCATCTGATTCTGCTGGCTTACTACATTACCTCTTTCAAACATCATAGAAACCCACCGATGGGATTGCTCTCCATCGCTGCAAAAGCCGTTAAAGGAACCAGAAAACTTATACCGCCTAAATAGCCTTTTGATGATCACTGCATCCGTAACATATCCCCCATCCATACTAAATTGGATATAAATACCGCGCAGTAACTGACTGGGATGAGAGGACTCGCCCACATAAATTCCGGAACGATGAACTTCATCACTAAACCCCCAGCGATCGATTTTTTCATCTCCTTCCTTAAGCGGTAAAATATCGGCGAAATCCAATACACCACGGTACGTTATTTTCTCAATGAAAATTAAAAATTCCGCTAAGTTGGTAAATTTTGGATTCCTAATATGAATAAATCCATCAATGCCGGGAGCAAGACTTGTAAATCTCATTTTCTTTTGATTTGTAGTGAAAATTCGAAAACCGCTACTTTTACCAGAAATAAGAAGCACTTAGGAAAAAAATGGACATACCTACGGAAGGATCTTCGTCGCTCACATTAGCAAAACCTCTACTAGGGCTTAGAATAGCACGGGCGCGGGTATATCCTAGACCTAAGGACCATTCCTGACCAGATGCCCCCAGATCATCTTGAACACTAATCTGGTTAGTCCAGGCATTTTGGCCACTATAAAGATTTAATGGGTAGTCAATAGCGCGGCGTATAACTCCTCGGCTGGGGTCACTACTAACATACTGATCTACTGCAATATCTATGCTAGGGTTTAAAAAATAGTCTCGGCGTATTCCTGTTTGTACAGTCACATCAGGCTTCACATTAGGTAGAGTGTAACGAACCTCTACACCAAGACCAGCCTCTATCCACCTCATACTAATTTCCGCAAACAACGGATCGAAATTGGGCGACTGGTTCTCTAAAGGAAACTCCCCCTTGAAACTAAACGTACTAATGGCAGGCGTCAGATATAAAGAGAAGTGGGATGGATACCTTATCGGTTCTACAACGATAGGAGCTGCCACACCTATACCAAGTGTATTCATTTGAACATCTTCAAAAGGAATTCTACTTCCCCTGCCCACAGCATCGGAGAAACTTAGCCGGGCAACTGGTAGGCGAACAGAAAGCCCCCAATCTACTAAAACAAAAGGGATATCCTGCCCAAAGGTTTCATAAGGTAGCTGTAGACATATATGATACGTCTGAGCTATTTCTATCAGATCTCTCAACTCATAGTGGGTTTTCTCCTGATCTTCCCACCAAACCCGCAGCGTTGGACAGTCTTTCTGTAACTCAAATATGAACTGAAACCACTGAAACTTCAACTGACCAGACTGTAATTTTTCGATTTGAGTGGCCGCTTTCTGATTTTGCCGGGTGGGTGCTTCCTGCTGACGTCCATCTGCTGTTTCCAGAAAAAGACGATCCTTATACTTCAGTACTTGTATTTCACCTTTTAAGGAAAGCGACATGAATACCGGTATAGTATCGCCGCTAGAATATTGCTCCAATGTTCGAGACTCAAAATAATACTTATCCGTAATGGAAAAACCACGTAAGTCTTGCGGTCCATAAGTAAGCTTTTCGCCTTCTAGCTGACGCTTAAAAAGACAGCGATCATATCTTTTACCTTCGCCCAATTCCGCTACATAGCCTCGCAGGGTATCCCCGCTTCTGAGTACAATTTTTCCTGGAGAGAAAACCGGCTGGGCCTTACTAAAAAATGGAGAACAAAACAGAATAAGAAAGATCAACGATAAAATAAAACGCATAAAATAAAAGTTATTTTAAACATCAGCTCAAAACCGGGGTGAAATAAGAATTTTGTGAAAACACTAAATTTTTGATATGATTATCAAAAGCCACTGGAACATTTACGTAAATCTATCGAAAAACTTCAATACAAAAAACCTACTGATGCATTTGGGCTGAAATAGTCACGATAAAAGCTGCTCCACTTGGTTAACTCTTCCTTTGTGGCGCTCCATTTCTTGCAGCTCCCTCCTTACTTTTTTAATCCGTTGCTCGATGCCCATGCGTTGGTAGGAGAAATAGTCATTGATGAAATCAAATATCTTCTTACTCTCTTTTATTTCCAAATCCTCAATAGCCACTCGGGCCAAATTCAAGGCCAATTGTCGATCCTTCTTCATTGTTTGAGGCGTAAAATCAAAAGGATCTATAGCTGCTATCTGGGTACTTTCTGCCCGGTATGTTAGTACTATGTAATGTCTTTGCTTTTTTAGTCGCTTGTTCACCCAACTTCGTACGGAGAATATTCCATCTTCTAAAAAAGTACGTGTTATCATGTTGATTGTTGATTGTTGGAGCCGTATTAGTGGCCTAGGTTATTCAAATAAAGTTAGCTGCTCCTGCCATCCCCTATTGCGGGCTTGCTTCGGGCATTCACAAAATTCAAAAGCTAATTTCCCACTGCGAAAGTCGCTGGTAGCGACAATCTCCACTTTGCAACCAGCCTTTTGGTATTTTTTTCGATTCTCTGCCCAGGTCTGATCTTGCCAGCCGTGGAGGCAGGCCGCAAAGATGCTGTTACACTGCCCGCAGCGGATGATTTCGGTCTTATCTTCTTGTAAATGATCTAGCATGGTAAAAGTCATTTTGTGCTGGTAAGCTGTTGATTAATTTGTTTTAGTTTTTCAAGCTTGTTATGGATTTGGTTGATTTTCTGCTGATCCTTAAGCGCTTCGGTACTGATTATCGCCCCTATGGCTCCTATGCAGGTCCATACCAATTCCAGTTTTTTATCGTAAAATTCTTGTAGTGTCATTCTGGTATTTATTTGTGTGGTGATCTATTCTGATTCATAAGTCAGCATGAAGAATACCCCATAAGAAAGTAGTACCCAGGCGACCAAAGCCCAGTTATTTTCCGGAAGGCCAGCGTATACCTGCAGGAAGCGAGCCAAAAGGCCGCCGATGAAAATGGCCAGCATGAGTTCAATTCCTTTCATCATTCGGGTTTTACTCTTCTGCTCCGGGTAGCTTTGGTGTATCCTCATCTAAAAAGGAATCGTCGTACTGCTCGAATTTGGCTCTGGCAATATCATATGCCAATGCATTTTTGTAGGTATTGTTACCCTGCTTCACCAATTTTTCAAGCACCTTTATCTTTTCAATTTTCAGATGTGCATGGTCATCTTCGACATCGATTTCTTTGGCCATTTGCATGATTCCTTTAACGGCCGCCTGGTATTCCGCAAAATATTCCTGGTTAGTCATTGTATGTTATTGATTTAATGGTGCGATGTAATTGGATTTCAAGGCGTTTTCGTTCTATTAGTTCTGGTGTGATTTCGTCTCGCCCAAAGGGCCAGTCCGTTTTCATGATCTGGCTCTTAAGGTATTCGTCACTAAGTCTGCTGCGGATCTTTCGCTTGTAGGCTTTCTTCTGTTGGAGTATCTCGGTTTTATTCGCCTCATAATACGCTTGACCGTAGGCTGCTATCGCCTCCTTATTATTTTCCCGATAGGCTTTTTTGCGCTGCTCTATTTGCTGTTTATTTTTCTGGTAGTACACTCGGTCATATTCCTGGAAATGCTTTTTCCTTTTTCCCTTATAGGAATTACAGCAAGTCTTACAATTGGATTTATAGCCATCCTTTTTGCTACGGTCTTTGGAGAACGCACGGTAAGGTTTTGTCTCATTACATTTGGTGCAGGTCTTCATAAGCGCTCCTGGTTAAGACATGGATGAATCATTGGTAAGTGGGCCAGCCGAGCAGCCTGGTCTTTGTTGAACAGTTCCTTAAGCGCATCGATAATGGCTTCGATCAAGTTAATCAGTTGTACCAGGTAGCCGACCAGCTCTATGATCTTACCATCGTCCAACTTGACCTTAACGGGAATACCATCCGGTGATACTTCGTGTACAACGACATACACCTTCTCTCCCTCAGGATACCACTGTATTTTCACCTTATCCCCTACCCTGGGCGTTTTGCCTTTCACGGCTATCACCTCGCTCATATTAAGAAAGTCGATGGCGCGCTTTTCCTCGATTGGGATAGTCAGCATTACCGCCTCGTCATGGTAGCTGACCTCGTAGAACCTTGTTTTACTTTGGCGATTATTCTTATTCACTATTCTGTTTTTTAGCCACCGGCAGACCGGACTACCGGTGGCCTGGGTTAAGAAAATTGGTTGGTTTTCGGATAGTTGAACCGGCCCTACCCTTCATCCTTTTTGCTTGATCCGATATCACTAATGGCCCATGCCAAGACCACCAGTACTACCAGAGCAAAAACTGCGTTAAAAATCATAGTATGTTGATTTGAATGCCTCATTTCAGAATATAGAATGCCCTGTGCTACGGCTTTTCGTAGCTGTTGTGGCGTGTTCTATATTCTCTTAAGAAAAACTTTAGATAGACACCTTTTTCTCTCTCATTCTCATAAGCTTACGATGTTGCCACTTGTGGGTGGGAGAGCAATATTTGGCATCTTTGCGCGGTCGATAGCTAATATCTGCACCGCAATGCAGGCAGTGCCGGTCATCTGCTATTGGTGATGACCGTTGCTGGAAAAATTTCCACTTACATCGAGTTCTAGTGGCTCGCTTAAGGCCAATTTGTCCTTATCAGAAAGTCGTTCTTCCAGTTCGGAATTAGCCGCATAATCCTGGTCAAATTCCAAAACATCGGCGGAGCTGATTCCATGGCCATTTTCCTTAAGAGACGAGCCATTAGATCCGGATTTAAATTCGGAATTAGGTTGGGAATTACTCACTCGTTTTTCCGAGCCATTTCCCTTAAGGGGAGAGGGGCTATTTCCGGATTTTTGGCCCTGAGCCGCCAAAGCCAAAATAGCATCTTCCAATCCCTTAAGGGTTCTTTGCTCTGCGTAAACATTCTGGCCATCTGCTTGTCCGAGCTTTGGAAGCTGCTGTGCCTGGTAGATGTACTCATTGGTCTGTTTGATGAAATTGATCTCCATCATCCAGCCACCAACGATGATACTACTACCAAAGATAAACACCCCAATCGTTTGACCAGCCGTAATCGTATCGGTATAGCCGCTTAAGAGATGCCATAGCTCAAATACACCCACCAGGGTCATAATTAGAGCGACAATCTTTACCTGTAGCTTACTGGTCTGGCCGCTTTCCGCAAAAAGCAGGTCCGTGAACACGATCAGCCCGCGAAAGGTCTGAATGATCACCGTGCCAATGGCGGCGATGATCAGGGCGGCCCAGTAGCCGACCATCGTGGCAAGAGTAGGGAAGATAAAGAAGCCAATCATCATCGCATTGATGGTATAGCTGCCAATGATCCCGTAAAAGTACGTGCGGGGCAATCCCTTGCGGATGGAGTTTGTCAGTTGCATAAACTCCTGTGAGTTGCCTAATGTCATGGTTTTACTCATAATTCAAGATTTGTTGATGAAAAAAAATGGTTATTATCCTGCGCAGTAGGGGGGTGGCAAATTCCCGATGTGCGCGCTAATCCGTGTGATAGTGGAATTTTAAAAGTGGTGTTACTTTCCATTTGTAGTACCTTAGTGAACCGCATGATTCCATTGCTTTTCTGCGGTGTATTTCAGTACCGGTTGCCGCGTTTCGGTGTCATAGACAATAGCCACCAGTACATCATCATGCCGCCAGGCTACATTGACCAAAAACCGGCAGCGGTCCAGGGTATTCGTGTAGAAGTATAGCATGGGTGGTCGATCCGGATCACGGTTGGATTGCGTACTCCGGCTATTGTCCGTGCGGGGATTGGCGAAGACTACGCCCATTTTGTACTTACTTTTCCTTTTGGGAGTGGTCGGCTGCTTGTTTGCTTGATGTTTAATTGCTGTACTCATGTGATACTTTGTAATTTTGGTTGATAAAAAATTATTGAAATAGATTGCCCAGTCGAATGGTATCGCCTTTGCGCCCCGCGCGTTGAGTAGCTACTCGGCGACGTAATTTGTAGTTCGGCTTTTGTACAGGGTAGCGATCCGGATCATTCGGCCAGTTTCGTGTGATAGCAAAGCCGTTCGGGTTATCGAGATCAAAGAAGACGACTGGATCGGGTATTTTTTCACCAAATTCGCGCTCCCAGTGAAGCATGGCTAAGCCAATTCGGAACAGCCAAATCTCGAAATATCGACCGTAGCGATCCATCGGTGCCAGCAAGAACATTTTTTGAATCATTCTTCGGACACGTTCTTCATTTTCGGGCGAAAAATACTTCCTGGGCCACAGGCGGCGGCGAGCTTCCGTCCATAACTGTGCCGCGTAGCGCCAGGCAACTTCTTCCTGCTCACCAGGCTCGTTACCGTCGTTTTGTTCCGGTTCTTGAGTGTTTTGGCATGATTGCTGCCCGCCGTTCTCGTTCCGGTCCATTAGTTCCGGTTGTTGTTCCGGTCTTGGTAGGGGGGTAGGTTCCGGTTTCATTTCCACTTTGGGTTCCGGTCTTGGCAATTCGGGTTCCAGTCCCGATTCCTTTGCGTTGGAGGAATTTTCCTCCAACTTAGTACCAGTACTAGTACTTGTTAAAGTACTTGTAGAAGTACAGGTACTTGTTAGAGGAAAATTTTGCCATTGGCCGTGTTCGTTTCGAGCTTCAAAAACTAAAAAAGAAGGGGCGATTTCTATGAAGTATGGCTTATTGGAGCCGTGCCAATGTGTCTTAGCGATCAATCCAAGCCCCTGGAGCCGTTTTCGGTAATTTTGGATGGTTCGGCCCGTGCAAGTCATAATCCGCCCGAGAAGGGCATTATTTAGCTTCTGAGTAGGTAATTGCATTCCTTTGATGGCGCCCAGACAACTGGCTTGCCAACAATGAAAGGTCTGCTTGTATAAACGAATGATCTCTTTAGCCAGGCAGTGGTGCGTTGCCTTAATCTTTTGCGAGACATCGTCAACCCTGATATTGTGCGCCGCAATACGCACCTCCAGGCGACGGTAAGAAGCAGCTAGGTTAATACGATAAGCAGCTACGGGTTGTAAAGTCGTTCTTGCAGTCATATCTAATGGTTGAAAAGGCTCCCAGCCGATGGAATGGCCGGGAGCAGATTAAGTAATAAACCCCAGTTGTGTTTTGGAAGAAGGGGAGGTGGGCGTTACCCCACACCCCCAGGTTTACAGCAATTGAAAGTATCACTGCGCGCCATTCTCTGTGCTTCCGGTGGGAATCGAACCCACTCACCATTGCCTCGCTAAACCCCATAAAAGCAGGCAATGATTGCTCCAGTAGCCTCGGAAGCATATGGGCGGCACGATTGGATATGTACTACAGTAGCGTGTGTGCCGCCCAACTAAAACACCTAAAAACCCTTTGTTCTTTGTCTGCTACTCCCTGGTTTAGATAGAGGCAGCACTAATACTATTTTTTGTAAATCGCTCCGTTATTGACCGCCTCAACGGCCTTGCGAACCACGGCACCAGGATAGGTCAGTGGCTGTAATTTGATCGGGCTATGCAATAGCCCCGTTTTCTTCATCAGGTCTAGCAGTCTACGCTGATCTCCCTCCAGGCCCATCAGCTCCACAATCTCCTTTTGCTTGTAGACAACTTTGCCCTCCAGCCAGAGACGACGCTCCAGGCGATTGATTTTCGCCTCTAGAACTTCGAGGCGGTATATGGTTGCGGTATTACTCATGGTAGGGGAGCTTAAGCAGCGATCGATTCGTCAAAAGAAATGGCGGTACCCTCCCGGTAAGTAAGGCGGTTAGCCTCGTTGATGGTCAGTGTATTCCAACCCAACTTATACTTATTGATCAGTACCGTATAATCCCAACTTAGGTAGTTCTTGATCGCGATGATCTCATCTAAGCGTAGATCACCTACAGTGGTATATTCTTTCTCAGAGAGTAGGTTTTGCCAGCGACGGCTACTCAGGCCGCGTGAGCCCGTACGGTTACAATAAATCAAGTTTGCAAATTCTTCCATGACCTTCTCATCCCACTCGCTAGCACTGTAATTGTTTTTAACCGCTTTGAAAAACTTCTTGGTGGTTGGATCCATATCAATTTAGTTTAAAAAAATATCAGTATATTTGAATTATTAGGTCAAACCTCGCCTATATTCAATAGGGTATTGTTTTCCCGTTTCCACCAGACAATAAGCTATAAGGGCATTGTTTGCACCGCAAATAATGCTATATTTGTTATGTGTCTGATTTTTTAAATGCAATTCAAATATACTAATATTAATTCCAGAAAAGCAAAAATTTAGGACTGGTATTTTGTTTGTATACTAATATTTTTTAAATGAGCATACATTTAGCTAAGAACATCAGGTACTTACGTAAAAGACTTGGAATGAACCAGGTTGAGCTCGGTCGTAGAATTGGTACAACTAATAGCACCATTTCCTTTTATGAGAATGGAAATAACGAGCCAACAGCCGGTATGCTTAGCAAATTAGCTGCCGCTCTGGAGGTTAGTGTGGATGATCTGCTTAACAAAGATTTGACTATGCCCCAGGTGGTAGAGCCCACAGAGGAAAGCAGACTGATACAATACGCCCGAGAACTAGAGGAAGGCCGTAAGTCGGCAGAGGAAGCCTTACAAGAGCTGAGTGAGGATGATATTGCCCTAATGAATAAACTATTGAAACGCCGGGTCCGGGAGCTGGAGCAGGCAATCAAGAAGGATAATCCGGATTTAGCGAAGGAACTGGATATTGATTAAGAATACCCTAATGATTATGAAATCTAAAAAGAAACAAGAATCGACTCAACCTGGTCCAAGCCGAGCAAAAACCTGGAAAACAAATAAACACGTCAAAGCGAAGATCAAGATCCGCTCCAACCCAATCATGGGAAGCGTATGGGAAGTAATAAGAGGGGAAGTAGATGCTGGTTTCTTCTTCTAAAACCAATTATCGAAAACTTTATATGTTCAAACCATAGCAAATTAAAAACAAATTGTTTTATCTTGTACGTCCTTTGAACAAAGTACGTACTATGTTAGAAAACGCTCCAAGCAAAGAAAAAGATAAATCCATCTGCCAGGTAAAGTCCTGCCGGAAGGAATTGGCAAATGAAAAACTGCCCCAAGAGGATCAGTTGAAATGCCTGATCCAATGGATTCGAAAGCTACGGATATTGCATAGGCGGAAGTAGACGACTATTCTTTCTACTAAATTCTGGTATTGTATTTTGGGAAGTCTACACTCTATCAATCACCACCGTACTACTGACACCTTATTCATTGGTGGTCTCCGTTTGCTCTAGTCCGAAGATCAACTGATTATCCGGATTATACAGGAACCGTAGCGACGCTCCTCTCACCATCTGCATCGCGTGTAATGCTCAACTCGTCACCGGCCAACCCATAAGTACCCGCCTCCGGGAATTCACCGACCGCATAGGGCTGACTAAAGCTCGCCCGCCATACTCATAAGTCAAATCAATCGTATAATAGCCCAATGAAGTGCAACAATTATTAATTTGCTTGAATAAGGTCTTTTGCACCGTGCACAATAATTGAACAAAGAAAACCATCTCCATCAACAGTAAAAGTTACATTATCTGCAATAGAAAACACCTTTGTTTCATTACAAGCCTGACAATGAATAAACACATCTTCTTCTACCTTAACGCCTCTAATATCACACTCCGTTTCTTCTTCTACTTCCTCATTGGCATCTAAGAAACATTCGAATAATAGACTATCGTTTTCCTTAATTAAAATATTGTTTTTCTGTTCATTGGCCAGAGTTCCTAAAGAGACAAAAGCAATCTGACATAATAATCCAGAACTAGCACTAAAACGAAACTCTATAAAAAAATTATTCCCAGAAAGATAATAGGTGTTAAATTCAGAATATTTACTACGGTGATTTAGGATTAAATTTACTGGCAATCCGCCAAAATCATCATATTCATTTATTCCAGTTACTAAGTGATTTATCGGCTGAAATTTTAATTTTATCATTATTTATAGGAACTAAAATGTTTAACAACTGGCAAAGGACCTGTCTTTCCAGGTTTACCAAAAATAATTCTATTACCACCAGACCTATAGGGCTGATCAAATTTTAATGGCCCAGGTCTAGAAAGAACGTCATCAATTGCTGAATGTAAGGACTCTTGAAATTTTTCACCAATTAATTTGCGATATGCTAACGGACTTTTTTTACCCAATTCTTGTAAATGCTTGAAAGCATGCGGATGAACAAAAACTTTACCCATGTAAGTATAATAGTTTGGCACACCGTACCCCCCTGGCAATAACGGTCCAGAATTAGATATTTTAGGTGCAAATTTGGTTGAATAAACACCACCACGATGAATAACTTTACCAGATTCATCAAGAATATCAGGAAACTGAGTTTCTACTCCCTCTAAACTTATATTTTTACCATTTATAAGATTTATATCGTCTCCTAAAGATGATCCGCCTGTTAAAGGAGGTGATGAATTTGGTGCGTAGGAAAAGCCTCCAGCTACTCCACCAAATACGGCACCTCCTACAGCTCCCCAAGCTGCACCTTTTGCACCAGTTCCTAACGCATCTCCAAAATTTGAATTCTGAAAAACAAGGGCATTTCCTGTCTCTTGAACAAATCCGGCCGTTGCTCCACCAATTGCTCCAGCAGCAGCACCATAACCTATAGAAGCTGTTAAAGTACCAGCAGCCCCCATTGCTGCTAAGGAAGCGCCTCCCGTTGCAGCACCTAGTGCACCAGCACCAGCACCAATACCAAAAGCAGCAAATCCGTCTCCTACTGATTGAATATTACCGGATAATCCTTGATATACAAGATTCCCAACTCCACCGATAGCGGCTCCAATTACTATATGAATAACATCTCCATCAGGATCATTAAAACTTATCGGATTATTTGCCATAGCTTGGTAAGGACTCATATCCCCTAAAACCTCCGCTTTCGGATCCACCGAGCACCATTGTCCCACCGCTGGGTCTAATACTCGATAGGTCGCTATATTAATATTCAGACCATGGTGCTCCTCTTTTTCTATACCATTGTATTTGTAATTCGTCTCTTGGGTGGGTTGATCCATCCAGGGGCCTTTCATCTCCATCCCGAAGGGGTAATAATGCCCCTCCCAGAGTATCTCT
>Ga0209938_1000126_pt1 | contig 38267 bp, 33 predicted proteins | sample SalPonR2_C_D1_MG_FD_185708 | JGI IMG/M metagenome (GOLD analysis project Ga0209938, IMG submission 185708) | Salt pond soil microbial communities from South San Francisco under conditions of wetland restoration - Salt Pond MetaG R2_C_D1_MG... ... | reverse complement strand
AGCCATGCCACACTCTGATGCGGCATCTCCAAATCTCGTTAAAACTGTATTTTACAGTCGTAGCTCACCTTCGTACACTGCAATGGTATGAGATCGCGAATCACTTTCCGCGATGACGTTAAGAAACTATTATTGTCAGTATTTCGCTGGTGTTTCGCCGTCTGTTAATGAATTTCTGATAAACTCTCTGATATGCTCATTGCTTGTCTCCAGGTCTTCTTGTCTGAGATACATCATGTGGCCGCTTTCGTATCCTTCAAAGCGAAGTCTGTCAGCCACTTTCCCACTGCGGTCCATATTCCACATTACATATTTTGCAGAGAAATAGTCGGTTGCTCCATCATAGAAACCTGATTGCACCATCACGTGCAGAAAGGGATTTTCGCCCATGGCCCGTCTCAGATCTTCAGCTGTCGAGTTTTCACTGCGGTCCCAAGGGCTGACAGGACCAAAAATATTATATTTCAGATCTGTTTCAACACTTAGGTCATCCCGCAAGTAAGTGTTTATAGCTGGGGTAAAAGCGTGATTCCAGGCTGTAAGCGCAGGGTCGTGGTCGTAGCGGTCACCTGCATCCGTGCGGTCAATTCCCCGGTATCGCGAATCAAGACGGCCAACCGTGAGTCCCCGGTCACGCAGAAGTTCCTTCCAGAAAAAGGAGGTGCCAAACGTCAGGTTGTGGTTAAGAACGTGCTGCTTGTCTATACCTGAATATTCTGCAACTTGTGTGGCGATGTCATCACGTTCTGAATCACTCAGTGTGTATCCTTTTGCTACAGCCGGGAGGTAGGTATCGATTGTGTACTCTTCAACTTCCGAAAGAAGATCGTTCAGCTCCATCTGTTGCAGGTTACTGCTTAATGCATCATGATACCAGGCGGTGGCAGCATAATAGGGGAGTTTGAGAATTTCTGATCGTGGTGTCATTGCCGGTGGTTCAAGCCCCATTCCGGTTGGCGAAACGAGAATCACACCATTTAAAAAGACCCAGTTTCTATTTTGCAGGCTGCGAGCCAGCCCTGCAACACGGGTTGTTCCATAACTCTCACCGATCAGATATTTTGGAGACGCCCAGCGCTCTGTCCTGGAAATAAATGTATTGATCCAGTCAGATAAATACGCGATATCCTCATTTACACCAAAGAAGTCTGAACGATCAGCTTCCTCGTTGAGAATGCGCGAAAATCCGGTGTTGACGGGATCCACATAGACAATATCAGCAACATCAATAATCGATTCGCTATTTTCTGTGACTCCATATGGTTGAACAGGATATCCTTCGTCATCAATATTGAGGAATCTCGGCCCCGTGTACCCAATGTGCATCCACACTGAAGCTGATCCCGGCCCCCCGTTAAATGAAAATACCAGCGGACGTGTCGACTTGTCATCCACATCACTTCTTTCATAATAAACATAGAAAAGGGATGCATCTACGTCACCGTCTTCGTTCCAGACAGGTTGTGTTCCGGCTGTGGCAGTATAGGGTATGGTTTCTCCGTTGACGGTTACAGTTGCTTCTGAAGTGAATGCTGTGTCAGCCGGCAGATCCATTTGCTGGGCAAATAATGGAGAGGTATTAATAAAAGCCAGTAAAGCAATAAAAGAGAGGATTCCTGAAATAATTTGAGTCATTTTTTGTATATCCATGGCCTGCTTTCCGATGGGTGAGAATGAATGGTTTAGATTGAACGCTAATAACAACTTAATATACTTTCACTGAAACGTGTGGGCAACTTCAGTGGTGTAAAAAATTGATTTGAATCGGACGGTAGTTCGTGCTTCAACTATCATCAAACTTTATCATTCAAGAATCAGGATAGATCCGCCTTCATTGATGTCGTGTTGAAGCGTGTAACCAGCATTTACTTCAACAACATATTTTGCCGGCGCTTCTGAAGCGATACTTTCTTGCGAATAGGGCGATGCATTTCGGTGTATACGCACAATTTTGAAGTCTTCGTTGGCAAAGATTAAATCTAAGGAAAGTGGAGTGCTTGCCATCCAAAAACTTCTGGGCTGGTTTTCATCAAATATAAAGATCATTCCGGCATCTCTGGGCATGGATGATACGTTCATCAGGCCCTGAGTTCTTGACTCTTGATCATCAGCTACGGCTGCATCGATGACAGAAAGTGTATCGCCTGAAGCTGACACGAAGGCAACCCGGGTTTCGTATGTTAGATTGTTTTGCCCGTTTTCTGGTTCAGGTTGAACCTGACTGTCTGATCCATTACAGCCTGGCAATAAGATGGAGATAACACCGGCTAAAAGAATTGAAATAGCAAAATGAAAAGGTGTAGTCTGAATCATAGTCATAGAACCCGTTTAAAGAATTTTAGCTTGTTGGTACGATTGATAATATAACAAATCAAATTTAAGATGGTATTTGACTGGAATACTATAACATTAACATCGCGATCACATTTGATTTTTTGAGGCTTATCAATTTCCTGATGTCCGGCAACCATTAAGCTTCATGCCCTGCATGGATACAGGAAATAGGATAGCGTTATTGGTTGGTTTTTAACGGATATTAGCATATTTTACTATTCTCAAGTGAGTTCCGGGGAGGATCTCACTTTTTTTTGTAGTAATAGCCAAAGTTTTAATGATTAATGACCCTTTGAAACGTATTGAAGAACTTGCGTTACCGCTAGTTGAGCAGGAAAATATGTTTCTTGTAGATATCGAACTTAAACAGCAGGATATGAATGTTGTTTGGGTGTATGTTGATTCAGAAAAGGGCGGAGTTAATTTGGATATATGCTCAAAAATTAGCCGTGAGCTGTCGTTCCAGGTAGAAAACGAAGAGATTTTTCCAAAATCATATCGTTTAAATGTATCATCACCCGGCTTGAGTCGTCCATTAAGTGACAAACGTCAGTATGGCAAGAATGTGGGACGAACAATAAAAGTGAAGTATAAGCAGGAAGGCGAGTACGAAAAAATCGAAGGCATTTTAAAAGAAGTGACGGATAAAAACGTTACGATTGAAGATGAAAGCGGCCAAACGGTGACCACTGATTTTGATAATTTGGTTGAGACTAAAGTTGTCCCAAAAATATAGCCGGTACCGAACACTATAAACCATCACTACCGATGCAAAACGACGTTTCAAAATTAATTATTCAGTCATTCGCAGAGATTGCCAAAGATAAAGGGATCGATAAAGATCTTCTTTTGTCAATTCTGGAGGATGTGTTCCGATCCATGATTCGTAAAAAATACGACTCTGACGAAGCATTTGAAGTGATTTTAAATGCTGACAGGGGAGAAATACAAATTCTTCATATCCGTGAAGTTGTCCCGGAAGAAGAGATGACAGATGAAGTAACTGAAATTTCATTGAAAGATGCCCAGAAACATGATCCGGATCTGGAGCTTTATGACGAATATGCTCAGGAAATATCAATAACTGATTTTGGGCGACGCGCTGTAACTATGGCACGTCAGCAGCTTGCACAGCGTATTCGCGAGATTGAAAAAGATAATATTTTTGAAGATTACTCTGACCGGATCGGGGATATTGTACTTGGTGATGTTTACCAGGTACGCAACAACAAAGATATTCTGGTCAATCACAACGGTGTTGAGCTTCTCATGCCCAGAAGTGAGCAGATTTATAAAGATCGATACAGAAAAGGAGATACGATTCGCGCCGTAGTAGTAGAGGTAAAACGAATTGGTGGTAATCCTACTGTTATTATTTCACGGACGTCACCTATGTTTCTGGAACGTCTCTTTGAAAATGAAATTCCTGAAGTATTTGATGGAATTATTGAGCTTATGCGAATTGCACGTGAACCCGGTGATCGCTCCAAAGTTGCTGTAATGTCGCACGATGAGCGCGTTGATCCTGTGGGTGCCTGTGTTGGAATGAAAGGAATTAGGATTCACGCAGTAGTGCGTGAATTGCAAAATGAGAATATTGATGTAATCAACTGGACTCCGGATAAGTTTGAGTTTATCAAACGAGCGCTGCAGCCGGCACGTGTGCTTAAAGTTGAACTTCTGGATGATGGCAAACACGCTAATGTTCTGGTTCCGGCAGACGAGGTCTCTAAAGCTATTGGAAAAGGCGGTGTGAACATACGGCTTGCTTCCAAACTGACAGATTGTGAGATTGATGTTTTCCGGGAAGTTGAAGAGGAAGACGATATTGATATCGATGAATTCGAAATTGATTTCGGGCCTGAAACAATTGCCATCTTACATGATATTGGCTGCGATACAGCACGAGCTGTTTTAAAGCTGGATGAGGAAGAACTGATCCGAAGAACGGAAGGGAAAATTGATAAAGAAGAAGCAGAGCGCATCATCGATATCATAGCTTACGAATTTGAGGACGAACAAGAATGATCGTAACTTCTGGTATGTTTAATACCTGAGTACGATCATCTGACACATTTCACTAAACATTTTTATGACGGACAAAAAGCCTAAAAAATTATTTAAAGTTGCTTCAGAATTTAATGTGGCAACCCAAACTATCGTTGATTCACTGGGAGAGCATGATTTTGACGTCGCTAATCGTCCGAACACAAAAATCACCCCAGAAATGTACGAGGTTCTGTCGTCGATTTATGGGGATGATAAGGCAAAACGACAAGAACATGCTGAAGCGCGTGAAGAGTACGAAAACCGCAGAAGCCAAATCAGATCCAACCGTAATGAAAGCGTCACTTTAGATAGCTTTCTTGAGCCGATTGATGATCTGGAGCCTGAAGAAGACAAAACTGAATCAGACGGTGCGGAAGAAGCCGAGAAGAAATCTGTCGAGTCACCCGAGTTAAGCCTTGAGCCTCAGGAAACCCCTCCGCCAGTAAAAGAAGAGACCAAAGAAGTCTCTGATGAAGACGCTGTTGAGGAGAAAGAAACAACAGAAGAAACTAAACCAGAAGAAAAGGCTGCCGTTGAAGAAGAGGAAGTTACTGAGGTAATCGAAGAGGAATCCGACGTCACATCGAAAGATGATGTCGCTGATCTGGAAACGGAAGATGAAGCTGACACTGACACCGACATTGAGGAGTCTGAAGAGGTCGAGCCTGAAAAGACTGCTGCAAAAACCGAAGAAGAAATTGTAGATGAGCCTTCAGATGCAGATGAAGATGAAGAATCTGATGATGAAGACGAGGAAGATGAAGATGAGTCTGATGAAGATGAAGAAGATGAAGATGAGTCTGATGAAGTAGCAGAAGCGGATGAAAGTGACGGAGAAGATGAAGAAATTATCCGCGGTTCCGCGGGAAGGCTTAAAGGTACAAAGGTTGTAGGTAAGGTTTCTTTTACCTCTGATAAACCTAAAAAAGTTAAAAAGCGAAAACGCCGGAAAGATCGCAAAGATGATGATGACAAAAAATCATCCAGAAGCAGTTCATCAGATAAAGCATCTAAGAAAACTAAAAAATCCAAAAAACGATCGAAATCATCTAAAGTTGATGAAGAGGATGTAGATAAGAAGATGCGCGAAACAATGCAGCGCATGAAGCAGTCTGACACTGTTGGTAGCAAGCGGTCAAAACGGCGAAAAGAACGTCGTGAAGAGCGTGAGGAAGAGCAGCAGCTTCAGGATGAGATGTCCGAACTTGAAAACGAAGTGTTGGATGTTACAGAATTCATTACTGTAAGTGATCTTGCCGACCTTCTTGATGTGAAGCCAACCGACGTTATTACGACCTGTATGAATCTTGGTATGATGGTTTCCATCAACCAGCGCCTGGATGCATCAACAATTGAGCTCGTAGCTGAAGAATTTGACTATGAGGTCAACTTTGTAGACGCCGATGAAGTCGTTGAAGAAATTATGGTTGAAGAGGAGGATGATCCTGAAGATCTTGAACCTCGCTCACCTATCATTACCGTAATGGGTCACGTTGACCACGGTAAAACATCACTTCTTGACTATATCAGGAAGGCAAAAGTAGCAGCTGGTGAAGCTGGTGGTATTACGCAGCACGTTGGTGCATACGAAGTGAAAACGGAAGACGACAAGAAAATAACATTCCTTGACACACCCGGTCACGAGGCCTTTACCGCTATGCGTAGCCGTGGTGCCCAGGCAACAGATATTGTTATTTTGGTTGTTGCTGCTGATGATGCTGTGATGCCGCAGACAATTGAGGCGATTAATCACTCCAAAGCTGCCGGCGTATCTATTGTTGTAGCGATTAACAAGATGGATAAGCCCGGTGCCAACCCTGATAAAATCAAGCAACAGCTTTCCGAACACCAGGTCATAGTTGAAGAATATGGAGGTACCACGCAGGTAGCGGAGGTATCAGCACATTCCGGAGAAGGAATTGATGATTTACTTGAGAAAGTGCTCATTGAAGCTGAATTGCTTGAATTGAAAGCCAATCCAAATCGACTTGCCCAGGGAATAGTTCTGGAATCACGGATTGATAAGGGTAAGGGTACTGTAGCAAATATCCTGGTTCAAAACGGAACACTTAAAGTAGGTGATCCATTTGTAGCCGGACCTTGTTTTGGCCGGGTAAGAGCTATGGAAAACGAACATGGTACCCGTTTGAAAGAAGCAGGGCCATCCACACCCGTTCAGCTAACAGGATTTGATACGGTTCCTCAGGCGGGTGATCGTCTTGTTGTTCCTTCTGATGAGAAGACAGCTAAGGATGTTGCCAATCAAAGACAGCAGATCAGACGTGAGCAATCACTTAGAAGAACCAAACATCTTACTCTTGATGATCTTTCGCGCCGAATGGCACTTGGAGAGGTATCGGAGCTCAACATTATTATTAAAGCCGATGTGGACGGTTCAATCGAAGCACTTTCCGGTGCTCTGCAGAAACTGAGTACGGAAGAGGTGTCGGTGAACATTATTCACACCGGGTCTGGTGCGATCACAGAATCTGATGTTCTGCTGGCTTCAGCATCCGATGCAATTATTATCGGATTCCAGGTAAGGCCGAGTGCAACTGCACGGAAACTTGCCGAAGCTGAAAGTATAGATATTCGACTATTCAGTGTTATCTATGATGCGGTTGATGAAGTACACGACGCGCTGGAAGGTATGCTGAGCCCTGAAATATCTGAAGAACTTAAAGGAATGGTTGAAGTCCGCGAGGTCTTTAAAGTCTCCAAAGTGGGAACTATTGCAGGCTGCTATGTTACAGAGGGCAAAGTTCACAGAAACGATCCGATCCGAATTATTCGAGATGGTGTAGTAATCTGGGACGGTGAAATTGACTCTCTCAAGCGCTTTAAAGATGATGTAAAAGAAGTGCAATCTGGCTACGAGTGTGGTATCAGTATTGTCAACTTCAATGATATTAAGGTTGGCGATGAGTTTGAAAGCTACACAATTAAAGAAGAGAAGCGTAAATTAGAAGACGCGCAGTAGGAGTTTATGAGCATTCGAACTAAAAGGCTCGCATCTGTTATACAGAAAGACCTTGGCAGTATTTTACAACAAAATTACCAGCCTTCAGGTACCTTCATTACGGTGACGCAAGTACGGATCACTTCCGACTTGTCGATTGCCAAGGTGTATCTGAGCGTATTTTCGCAAGATCGTGACCCACAAACGATTTATCAGTTCATTGATGATAACCAGGATCAAATCCGTTACGAGCTTGCAAGTAAGATTAAAAACCAGGTTCGCCGGATTCCTGAACTTCTATTCTTTGAAGATGACACGGCTGAATACGTAAACAAAATGGAACAGCTTTTCGCGAAAGTTCGAAAGCAGCGCGGTGATAGCGAAGGCGATAATACTGAGTCTTAAATGGTATGGCAAAACAGGTCATACCGTTAAAAGACCTGCCGATCGTTTCAAAGCACACGATAATCGATTTTCCACAGGATCAATTTATCCGCGGTGCGGCTGTGCTTGTTGATAAACCTATTGATTGGTCGAGTTTTGATGTGGTTCACTTTGTTAGAAATCGCATCCCGCCTAAAAAAGTTGGGCATGCCGGAACTCTTGACCCGCTCGCAACAGGCCTTCTTATTCTCTGTACTGGAAAGGCAACACGTACAGTCTCACAAATTCAGGATGGTGAGAAAGAATATATTACAACCGTAAAATTCGGTGAATCCACACCCAGTTATGATGCAGCTTTACCTGCTGACAATACGGCCGAATGGAAACACATTACAACGTCGCATATTGATGATCTTATAAAAGAGCAATTTATCGGCACAATCACCCAGCTGCCTCCAATCTATTCTGCAATTCGTGTAGAAGGTGAAAGATTATATAAAAAAGCACGCCGCGGAGAAGAAAATGTTTTGCTTCCGCCCCGTCAGGTTACTGTAAAAAGCATAGAAATTCTTGATGAACGTTTTCCGGAACTTGATTTGAAAATAGTTTGTGGAAAAGGAACTTATATACGCTCGATCGCACATGATTTAGGTCATGCCGCCGGAAGCCTGGCCCATGTTACCTCACTCAGAAGAACGCGGATAGGTGATTTTAATGTTGACGATGCAGTGACAACCGAAGAATTTGATCAATATATTAAAAGCTGATACGCTATGTCTAAACTGGTCATGCTTGATAATGCTACCCGAAATTTAAACACAGTATTAACTGTGGGGACGTTTGACGGTGTACATGAAGGCCATAAAGTATTGATCAAGTCTGTTGTGGAACGAGCAAATGAGCTCTCTTCACGAAGTGTCATTGTAACCTTTGATCCTCATCCCCGTGATATCATAAACCCTGGCTTAGACGGCATCAAACTTTTGAGTACGCTTTCAGAAAGGTGTGAATTACTTGCAGATCTGGGTATTGATGAAATGATTGTTATTCCATTTGATCGGGATTTCTCACTTTTAAGTTCTGAAGAATTCATCCGAGATATCATCTATGAAAAGATCGGGGTGCGTGAGTTTATCATCGGATATGATCACCAGTTTGGTAAAGACCGTGAAGGAACTATTGAAACCGTTCGATCTCTTGGAAAAGAACTAGGCTTTCGGGCCAATGTAATAACCCGCCAGGAAGTTGAAAATCAAACCGTAAGCAGTACGTCCATTCGTAAGGCACTTCAGGATGAAGGTAATGTAGAAAAAGCTACGAAATTTCTGGGACGTCATTATATATTACATGGTACTGTTGTACACGGAGATAAGAGGGGCGGCAAGATTGGATTTCCAACCGCAAATATTCATGTTGATCAAACAAAAAAGGTTGTTCCGAAGAAAGGTGTTTATGCCGTCTGGATTCGCGTTGATGGTGAGTACTATCCTGCTATGATGAATATTGGCAAGCGGCCCACATTTGAAGGTGAAGACCTTACCGTGGAAGTTCACATTTTTGAATTTGGCCAGGATATTTATGGAAAGGAGGTTCAAACACAGTTTGTTAAACGGCTGCGTGACGAGAAAAAGTTCAGCGGTATCGATGAGCTAAAAAAACAGTTGGAAAGAGATAAATCAAAAGCGGAAAAGATCCTGAAATCGAAGCGTCCAAATATTGCAAAACAAGATAATTAAGCTTATTTTCATAAGCTGTTAATTAATAGAACATTTTATATTTCCCAAATGAGCATAAGTAAAGAAAAAGTACAAGAAGTAATAACCGAGTATGGCGGATCTGAAGAAAATTCAGGATCTACTGAAGCACAGATTGCGCTACTGACCGCGCGTATTAATCACCTGACGGAACATCTGAAAGAAAACAAACTTGATCATGCATCGCGACGTGGCCTGCTCAAACTTGTAGGTAAGCGTAAAAGACAGCTTACTTATCTGAAAAACACTGATATTGAAGGATACCGTGAGCTTATTCAAAAGCTCGGTATTAGAAAATAACCAATCAAGCACGCAGTAAAAGGCGTGCTTTTTTTTTAGAACGAAGTTTGACTATTCTCTTCGCTCCGTATGACCTATCCGCTGAATAGTTGTAAACCGAGAAAAGAACAGAAAAACAGTTTATGAATCCTATTAAGAAAAGTATCGAATTCGCACCCGGCAAAACGTTAAGCGTTGAAACCGGAAAGCTTGCTAAACTTGCTGACGGAGCCGTAATGGTAACTATGGGTGAGACCATGGTACTGTGTACCGTTGTAAGCGCAAAAGAACCAAAACCAGGGCAGGGATTTTTCCCAATGGTTGTTGATTTAAGAGAAAGTTTCACAGCAGGCGGTAAATTTCCCGGCGGCTTTATGAAAAGAGAAGGGCGGCCGTCAGACGGTGAAACCCTTGCAAGTCGATTAATTGACCGAAGTCTTCGGCCGCTTTATCCCAACGGATATCTGAATGAAACACAATATATCTGTCAGGTATTCTCATCAGATGGCCAGAACCAACCAGACGTAATCGGTGCTTTCGGTGCATCTGCGGCTACTCACATCTCAAGTATTCCCTTTGACGGGCCAATGTCTCAGGTTCGTGTGGGACGCGTTGATGGTGAATTTATCATCAACCCTACTCTCGATGAACTGGAAAACAGTGACATGGACATTATCGTTGCCGGTACAGCAGACAGTGTTCTGATGATTGAAGGTGAGATGAAGGAAATCACCGAAGAGGAAATGCTCGAAGCAATTAAAGAAGGGCATAAGTCTATTGCAAAACTTTGCCAGTTCCAGGAAGAACTTCGCGAAGAGATTGGCGCTGAAAAACGAGAATTCGTTGCAGAGCCTGTTGATGAAGACTTGAAAGCGAAAGTTGAGGAACACGCCGGCGACAAGCTTAAAGAAATTATCGCGACCGGTCTCGGAAAAGAAGAGTACAATGATCAGCTCAGAGATCTAAAGAATGAAGTCATTGAGCAGATTACTTCAGAAGAAGAGTACAAAGACGCTTCAGGTGATATCTCAGATTTCTTTGGTGATATGGAGAAGCGTGAACTAAGAAATATGATCCTTGAGAAAAAACGCCGGATCGACGGACGTTCTCCCCAGGATATTCGTGAAATCTGGACTGAAGTCGGATATTTGCCAAGAGCACACGGCTCTTCAATTTTTACACGCGGCGAGACACAAGCCCTCGTTTCTATTGCACTGGGTACAAAGCGTGATGCACAAAGTGTGGATACACTCTTCTTTGAAGAGGAGAAAACATTCATGCTCCACTATAATTTCCCGCCATATTGTGTAGGAGAAGCTGGATTTTTAAGAGGTCCCGGGCGACGTGAAATTGGTCACGGTCATCTTGCAGAACGTGCGCTGAAAATGCTTATGCCTGAATGGGAAGAGTTTGGGTACGTAGTACGTGTACGCTCCGATATTACAGAATCCAACGGATCATCATCCATGGCTACCGTTTGCGGTGGATCAATGGCGATGATGGATGCCGGTGTTCCACTTAAGAAGCCTGTAGCAGGTATTGCAATGGGAATGATTGTAGGTGAAAACAACACGGTAGTTCTGTCCGATATTCGTGGTGAAGAGGATTTCATGGGCGACATGGACTTTAAAACTGCCGGTACAGCCGACGGTATTACTGCTACTCAAATGGATATGAAAGTGAAAGGAATTTCTTTTGAAATTCTTGAAGAAGCACTTAAGCAGGCACATGATGGTCGGCTCCATATTCTTGGCGAAATGGCGAAGACAATCTCTGAAAAAAGAGACTCAATTTCTGAGCATGCACCACAGTTTATTAATATGACAATCGACGGCGACAGTATCGGTGCTGTGATTGGGCCTGGTGGTAAAGTGATTCAAACACTCCAGAAAGAAACCGATACGGAAATCTGGATTGAGGAAGATGATGAAGGTAAAGGTCAGATTACCATTACTGCTGATTCTCTCGAGAAAGCTGAAGCTGCCAAGAAACGTATACAGGCCGTTGCCGGTCAGTTGGACGAAGGCGCAACCTACAAAGGTACCGTCAAAGCCATTAAAGAGTACGGCGCGTTTGTTGAAATCGTGCCTGGCAAAGAAGGGCTGCTTCATATTTCTGAACTTAATCACAGCCATGTGAAAAACGTGGACGATATTTTATCTGTAGGCGACGAAATAGAAGTAAAACTCTTGAAAGTTGAGCATGGCGGAAAGCTACGCCTCTCCAGAAAAGCTCTGCTTCCGAAGCCAGAAGAAGAGTAACAATTAAACGATTGTTATGAGTTGAAATAGCGCCTTTGAACAGAAGGCGCTATTTTTGTTTCAATTAAAGAACACATTCTCTTTCATACGCCTCTTATAACTAATTGTGTAAACAAAGGCGGATAAATCAACTATTTATGGAAAAAGTCAGCGAACTTGAGTCTATTTCGAAAACTGTTTTGCCAAATGGCATGCAGATTGTATCAGAAAAAATTGAAAGTGTTAAAAGTGTAACCGTCGGTATCTGGGCTAAAACAGGCAGCCGCAATGAATCTGAAAAACAGGCAGGTATCACACATTTCCTTGAGCATATGCTTTTTAAAGGAACGAATAACAGGTCTTCGTACGATATTGCATTGAGTATGGAGTCTGTCGGCGGGTACCTTAATGCATTTACCTCAACTGAATATACTTGCTATTATTCCCGATGCCTTGATACAAAACTCCCTGTTGCACTGGATGTTCTGACAGATATGATTAAGAATTCTACATTTCCTGAAGAGGAAATGGAAAAAGAGAAGAAAGTAGTCATAGAAGAGATGAAAATGTATCGAGATAGTCCTGAGGATACTCTTTTTGAGGAGTTTAGTAAGCAGTCTTTCGACAGGCATCCAATTGGTCGTCCAGTGATTGGTTTCGAAGACACGGTGTCAGCATTCACCCGGCAAGATCTTTTCGACTATATGGAGGAGCGATACAAACCTTCGAACTTGCTTGTATCTGTAGCGGGTAATATCGATCACGAAGAGGTCGTAAATCTCGTATCAAACGTGATGGATGTGAAAAACAGCGGCGAACCTGCTCCGATGAATCAGCCATTAACGGAGTACACGCCTTTTAAAAAAACGATTACCAAGCCAATTGAGCAAACCCATATGATAACAGGGCGGCGAGGTCTCTACTATGATCATCCTGATAAGTACCTTTTGCTACTTGCCAACACTATTCTCGGTGGTGGAATGAGTTCAAGGCTTCATCAAAATATTCGTGAAAAATATGGCTATTGTTATTCTATTGGCACTTTCAATCAGTCCTATACGGACTCTGGTTTGTTTGGCGTTTATATTGGAACCGATAAAGAGTATGTAGATCATGTTCGCGAACTTATTACACGCGAATTTGAAAAGATACGTGAAGAAAAAATACCCGAACAAGAGCTTGAAGAAGCCAAAGCACAACTCAAAGGCAAGCTGCTTCTTTCTCAGGAAAGCACAAGCAACAGAATGACTCGTCTGGCAAAAAGTGAAATTTACTTTGGACGGTTTGTTACACTTGATGAACTTGTTTCAAACATTAACTCTGTTACAACAGATGATCTTTTGAAATTCAGTGAATCGTTTTTTGATCCGACACTGTTTTCTGAAACTGTTTTACTTCCTGAAGTAAAATAAGTGTTTAATGCCAGGTTTCGCCAGAATCTGATTTCTTGAATCAAATTATTTATTCCAGTAAATAAAATCTTTATGACGACTATAAATCAACTTTCAAACCACGAAGATGAGATTGTGACGCTTAACGGCTGGATCTATAACAGCCGAAGCAGCAAAGGGTTGCACTTTCTTGAACTAAGGGATGGTACCGGACTTTGCCAGTGCATCGTTTCAGAACAGGAGGTATCCGATGATGTTTTTGAAGCTGCAGGCACTTTGAAGCAGGAAAGTTCACTCTCAATTACCGGAAAAGTCATAAAAGATGACCGAAGTGTGGGAGGCTATGAGCTGCATGCAACTGACTTAAAAGTATACCAGGTTGCAGAAAATTACCCGATTACCCCAAAAGAACACGGAGTGGAATTTTTAATGGAAAACCGCCATCTATGGCTGAGAAGTCAGCGCCAGTGGGCGGCCATGCAAGTCAGGAATACAATAATATTTTCGATTCATCAATTTTTCCAGCAGGAAGGATTTATCCAGATGGATGCCCCGGTCTTTACCGGAAACGCAGCGGAAGGAACTACAACGCTTTTTGAGACAGACTATTTTGATGAGAAAGCGTATCTCACACAGTCCGGACAGCTCTATGCGGAAGCGATGGCAATGGCTCACGGTAAAGTGTATACATTTGGTCCTACATTTAGGGCTGAGAAAAGCAAAACGCGTCGCCATTTAACCGAATTCTGGATGATAGAGCCGGAGATGGCATTTTATGATCTGAAGATGAATATGGAGCTTGCTGAAAAAATGCTCAAGTTCATCATTCGCTCTGTACTTGAAAAACACGAATCCGAACTTAAAATTCTTGAGCGGGATACGTCATTTCTTGAAAGAGCAGTATCTGACCCCTTTAAACAGATCTCCTATACCGAGGCGGTTGATCAGCTAAAGAGTAAAGAAACGGCTGAAATGCTTGATCAGATGAAGAAGGACCGTGAGTCTGAGAAGAAAGAGATAAATCAGGAACTGAAGGATATAAAAAAGGAACATGGATCAGCTAAGAAATGGCGAAAAGCTCAGATTGATGAACGGGTGAAAGAGATCCATTCAAGGATTGATCAAATTGAGGAAGATCTTAGAAATATCCCGGTATGGAAAGAATCGGCCGCCAATTTTGAGTGGGGTAACGATTTCGGCGGGAGTGATGAAACTATTCTGACAATGCAATACGATACACCGGTAATGGTCCACAGATATCCTGCCGCGGTTAAAGCATTCTATATGAAACGTGATCCAGAAGACGATAAACTGGCACTGGCCCTCGATGTGCTTGCACCGGAAGGATATGGGGAGATAATTGGTGGGAGTGAACGTGAGGATAATCTCGATGTGTTGCTTGAGAGAATTAAAGCGCACGATTTACCGGAAGAAGCTTTTGACTGGTATCTTGATCTCCGTAAGTATGGATCGGTACCGCATAGCGGATTCGGGCTTGGCCTCGAGCGTACAGTTTCCTGGATCTGCGGTTTAACCCACGTTCGTGAGACAATACCGTTTCCAAGAATGCTCGGTCGTCTGCGTCCATAATGTTGGATTTCCAGCAATGAAATCTGATTTGCTTCCGTAAATTAGTTATTTTTATAGGCTATTCGGGTAACGCTTGAAGGAAATGCTTTATCAACATTGTTTTAGACTACCTGAACAGATTATAGATTTTATAGCAGATAAGTTTATTTATGCCAACCTGGATTTTAAATACCGAATTTAAGTTTGATGCCGCCCATTTTATAGAAGGGTACAACGGAAAGTGCGGCCGAATGCATGGCCATACCTATAAAGTTCACATTAAAGCAAAATCTCATAAACTGAATCCTTCACAGTTTTTGGATTCGCCTGATATGGTATGTGATTTTAAGGAATTAAAATGGGCAGCAGCAGATTCTAAAAAAGGGGGGCTGGATCACTCGGTTTTAAATGAAGAACTACCTGTGGCAACAACTGCAGAACGAATTGCTGAATATATCCATAAAGAAACCAAACAAAGAATACCTGAAGAAATTTCTCTGGTCGTAACGGTTTGGGAAACTGAGACAAGCTGGGTAGAATATACAGACGAAGATGTATAAAATAGAACAAAAAGCTAAACAAACTGATAGTGAGATTAAACGTCTGAATGATGTTGAATATCCGCTTGTAGAGGATTTTTATACGATACAGGGTGAAGGTGCTCACACCGGGCGTCCTGCATACTTTATAAGAACTGCCGGTTGCGATGTAAATTGCTGGTGGTGTGATGTGAAAGAGAGCTGGGACGAAGAGAAACATCCTAATACACGAACGGGTGATATTGTAAAGCGTGCCGCAGACAGCGGTGCGGAGTTCGCTGTGATAACAGGTGGTGAACCCTTGCTCCACAATCTGGAGGCTCTCTCGGTGCGACTGAAGCAAGAAGGGCTCGACGTCCATATCGAAACCAGCGGTTCATCTCCACTATCTGGCCAGCTCGACTGGGTCACGCTATCACCGAAACGATTTAAAAAACCACTCAAAGAAAATTTTCCATATGTAGACGAGCTTAAAGTTGTTGTGCTGAAAAATAAAGACATTCAGTGGGCCGAAGAAAATGCAAAGAAATGCCCGCCATCAACTCGGTTACTTTTACAGCCTGAATGGGAAACGCCATCATCTATAAAATTGATTGTAGACTATGTAAAACAAAACCCCGAGTGGGGAATTAGTCTCCAGACTCATAAATTTATAGATGTACCCTGATGATTTACAAACATTCATCTGTTCTGATAACCGGTGCAAGCCAGGGAATCGGACGAAGTATTGCCATAACATTCGCAGCTACTACGAGCCGCCCAATTCTCTTACTTGCGCGAAGTGAGGACAAACTCAAAGAAACAAAAGATCTTTGCACGAAAGCTGGTGCAACGAACGTAGCCTGTCTGACCTGTGATGCTACCAGTGAAGAGCAGCTCTCCGGGCTTGAATTGCCTGACGATATGCCAGCTCCCGGTATTATTATAAATAACGCCGGAAGCTACCTCTACAAAAAAGTGACTGAAACATCTGCCGATGAATTTCAGCGTCAGGTTGATCTAAATCTTTTTACGGCAGTTAATGTCATTAACCGTTTCCTTACTACTTTAAGAGAGTTTGACAGAAGCCTTATTATAAATGTTTGCTCGATCGGTGCACTTCAGGGGCTCGGTGAAAGTGGCGCATATTCCTCTGCAAAACACGCACTTCTCGGATATACCCGATCACTTCGTGACGAATTAAAAAGCACAGATATTGGCGTGACAGCCATTAACCTTGGTCAAACACACTCACCATCCTGGGATGAATCGACTATGAGTCCTGAAAAGCTTATCAATCCATCAGATGTATCTGCTCTGATTGTGCAAATGACCAAGCTTTCAGCACGGACACTTGTCGAAGAAATTACCATACAGCCACAACACGGTCGCGTAGCCCCCATGTAGCTCTGCTAAATTTTAATTGCTGTGCATTTCATTTACCGTATTAGTTGAGAGATTTGGCTCCATACTGAAGTATGAGACGATTTTGTAAAAATATAAAAACTGCTTCAGCAAGCTCTATCCATTTAAATTTCATTTCATAAACCTATCTAAACATCATAAAATGATTAAACTACGATCATTTTACAGTCAATGTTATAGACGAGGATTCTGACATTCGGCAGAAAAAGTTTAATGCTGAAATAGCATTTCTAAAATCAAGAGAGTGTTTAGTCAGAATTTAATTGTCACTCATCTTTAAAAACAAGAATAGTAGACGTTTTTAAACAAATATCGATTCCAAGCTAAAGGATTTCATATATCCTGACGATAAGAAAGTAAGTTCAATATAAAGTCATCTCTTCGTTTGGAAATTATTGAATTACAGCATTTTTAATGCTAAAAGCGAAGGATGGTTTACAAAAGAATAGGATGGGATGATTTTTTTCAATCACCTTATCCAAACAGACAGTTAGATTTTAGAAACAGTATTGAAAGAATATCCGATTGATGGATCGGATAACTGCACTTGAGAAAGTGCATTTGAGAACACAGTAAAATCCCTTCCTTGACCGGAAGGGGTTTTTTATTTAAACAATTTTGATAGACAAAAAAAATGCACCGAATGATGGTTCGGCGCATTTTATAAAAAAGTGTATTTGAGAACACAGTAAAATCCTTCCTTTGATCAGGCGGGATTTTTTATTTGTAGCTGTCGAAAATGTCCGATAAATCATCGTCAAAGTCAACTGTACTTACAGGATTAAACGATTGTCCTGTAAGAACTTCATAAAGCTCTTTGTAGCGTTCATAAACACTCCATCGAAACGAATCTGGCAGCGAAGGGGGGCTTTGATTTTCTTCTCCTTTAAACCCTTTCTCCATCAACCACTCTCTTAGAAATTCCTTTGACAGCTGCTTCTGGGGTTCACCGGCTTTCTGTCTCTGTTTATATCCCTCTTTGTAAAAATAGCGGGAGGAATCTGTTGTGTGCACTTCATCTATCAGGGTGAGTTCACCGTCAGCAATGCCAAATTCATATTTTGTATCCACAAGCAAAAGGCCTTGTTTCTCGGCTATAGCAGAACCTCTTTTAAAAAGAGCAAAAGCTTTTGATTCAATGTCTCTCCAAAGGGTTTCTGACACAATATTTTTTTCAAGTATTTCCTGGGGAGAAATATCTTCATCGTGTCCTTCCTGAGCTTTGGTTGCAGGGGTGATGATTGGTTCAGGAAATGCATCGTGCTCCCTCAAACCAGTCGGAAGTGAAGCGCCGCATAAAGTTCGTTTACCAGCTTTATATTCTCGCCATGCATGGCCCGTTAAATATCCCCTGATGACCACTTCAATTGGAACCGGAGCACATTTTTTCGCAATCAATACGTTTTGGTGCGGAACATCAATTACATGGGTTGGAAGGATGTCGGAGACTGCATCAAACTGAAACTTAGAAAGCAAATTCAGTATCTGACCCTTGAAGGGAATAGCCTCCGTCATTACATGATCAAATGCACTAATCCTGTCAGTAACGACGATGCCCAGCGTGGTGCTGTTGAGAGTATAAACATCTCTGACTTTTCCGTGATACGGGCTGCCAAAACCACTACAATTTGTTGTTTTTATACAGTTCTGAAGGTGGTGCTGCTTCTCTTTGTCTGAAATCATTTATTACGCTTGGTTGATCCCCGTGCAATTAAAACAGGATCAATCGTTTTTTGGATTTTATTGTTATCATCATTTCTGATGATCTGCGCCAGGCGTTTGGTCGCTTCTACACCAACACTATACATCTTTTGGTCGATAGTAGTGAGATCAAGGTATTTTGTAAATTTGATATTATCGTATCCCATCAGGGCGATATCTTCCGGAATGCTCATTCCGAGTTTACTAATGGCGTGAAAAGCGCCAATTGCGAGAGTATCGTTCGCACAGAAAATGACTTCCGGGAACTCACCCATCTTATCAAAGTGATAGATTGCTTCAAAGCCCGCTTCCTCAGTAAATCCAGCATGTTTGGTGCTTTCTCCACGAATGAAAAACTTTTCTTCTACGGGCATTTTAAATTCCCTGAGAGCATCAATAAACCCCTGATGCCGATACGATGAAGCTTTTGTTTTTACTGCCGGAAGAATCATTCCCATCGACTTAAACCCCTGTTTTACAACGTGTTCTCCTGCTAGGAATCCTCCTTTTTTGTTGTTGAGCTCAAAATAATTGTATTCAGGGTGGGAGCTTCCTATCAGCACTATCGGTATTTCAGATGACTGAAGCTGCTGGTGTATTTTATCTGTAATATCAATACTGATCGTAATAATTGTATCAGCAGTTCCACGGTTGAAAAAGTTTTCAACACCTTCTTCGGGATTTTTAGAACCTGTATTGTAAATTACTATATCCAGGTCAAGGTCACCGATTTCATCTTTTACTCCTTTCAACACTTCTGTATAATAAGGTGTTGTGAATGAAGGAACCGCAATTGCCAGCATTTGTGGTTTACGGCTAGCCAGATTTCGGGCACTGACCTGAGGCCGGAAATTCAGATCTTTAATCGCCTCATTAACTTTATCTTTTGTAGATTGAGAAACGTTTGGTGAGTTGTTAAGAACCCTGGAAACTGTGGATATCGCGACACCGGCTCTTTGTGCTACCTGATAGATTGTTATTTTTTTCTGACGTGACATGTGAAGAAAGTGGCTTAAGAGGGACTGGTTACGTAAAACTAGTAGTTGGTTATTATAGTTAGCGAAAATAATGAATTTATATCAACATAAATACTTTAATTCTTAATTCAGGAACGAAACTCTTATTGCTTAACATTAGTTAAATAAGCTTTATCAGAAAAAAACGAAATTGTAAGTTCGACACGACACCTCAATGAACAGTCTTTTACGTCTTCCAATATCATTATTCAGGCCCATATATGAAAAAACTCATTTTCATAAAGGTGTCATATCTGAATTGGATGATCAAAGCCTACAATCTGCCTATTCACACTGCAGGTCCATCACTAAAAAGCACGCAAAGACGTTCTATATGGCTACCAGGTTTTTACCTAACCATAAACAGCGAAGTATTTTTGCTATTTATGGCTTATGCAGGTATCTGGATGACCTGGTAGATGAAGCTGAAGACTTAATTGAACATCACGAAATTAGTCACCTTGAGATTTATGAACGACTGGATATTTTCAAGAATAATCTTGTAGATAGCTACAAAGGCATTAATCAGAATGACCCAATTTTAATTGCTTTTTCTGATACGTTAAAAAGGTATGAGATATCACTGGAATTGCCGCTTTTACTGTTGGAAGGTGTCAAGATGGATCTTCAAAAATCACGCTACAATACTTTTGACGAACTTTATGATTATTCGTACAAGGTAGCTTCAGTAGTGGGTCTGATGACAAGCGAGGTTTTTGGCTACACAAATAAAAAAGCCCTTGATTATGCAGTAGATCTCGGAATTGCCATGCAACTGACAAATATTCTCCGTGATGTTGGGGAGGATTTGGCAAGAGACCGAATTTACCTACCTGCTGATGAGCTTGAAGAGTTTGGAATTCGCAGAGACTCGTTACTGAGTAAGGAGAAAACTCCTGAATTTTGTGAGTTTATGAGTTTCCAGATTGAAAGAGCCCGACGCTACTACATTGAAGCAGATAAAGGTATTTTGATGCTGGATCAAGATAGCAGGCTTCCTGTACTTCTTGCCAGGGAAAATTACAGCCGCATACTGGATAAGATTGAAGAAAATAATTACAACGTATTTGAAGAACGTGCCTACCTGAATTCTGCGGAAAAATTATCGATTATTCCTAAAGTGATGTACAATCTGAAAAAGCAGAACTGATTTCCAATCTAAACTCCTGTTTTCTTCAGGGTCAGTACTTCGCCGAATAAATATATCAATTACTGTCTGATAGTGTTTTTTCGGCATACATTTTCTCAACAATAAGCATATGAGGTAATGTCAGTACACTGATGAGAATAAACATGAGAGATAAGAATTGATTCTCCAGATTGATCTGCACGTTTATCATTAAAAGAAGTGCAAGACCTGCAATGGAAACCAGCGTAAACGGCAGTGCTTTTTTGTAGAATTGTGCAACTGAAAGGGATTTGCCTCTGCTTTCAAAAAATTCTCTCATTTCATTGATATGTCCTGCAGAATGCCACAGTGCAAAATATATTGCAAACCCTATAAGAGGGCCTGTGATGAGCAAGAAAATGGTCAAGAGAATGCTGTCGGCCAGATATTTTATTTTATTATCGATCCAGCCGGTAAATACTCCTAAAAGTGCTGTAACATAATATATCGATATCACGGCCCAAAGAGATGGATTTGCCGCTGGCATAAATTCAGAAAACACCATGGTATCAATCCTCATCGCATCTGCCATGATGGGATAAGTTGTCAGCGGGTCAGAAAATACTATCAGCCCGATGATCAGGAGGCCGCGTGAGAGATAAAACAGGCGGTTTACCGGATGATGTTTTTTTATAAAATCTTCCATATCAGCCTGTCCAAAGTGGTAAATGGAAATAATTAGAAAAAGGGCCATTCCGGCTTCCGGCAGTATGATCCAGAGGGCGCCAATAATGACCATGACAATTAAATAGCTTGCGTAAAACAGGAGATGGTCTTTCAGTGTTTGATTAAGGCTATAAAGTTCCGCTGCCATAATATGGTCAATTGCACCATGAGGGATGCCAATAACCAGTACTGATAAAACAACAAGCCAGATTGATGCAGTTTCAAGAGCTGAGGGAAAGAAAAGTGCTCCTAAAATAAATGCCAGTGCAGAAACGGCAGTAATCAGATTGAGTCGCTTGTCTGAATGTCGCATGTATCTAAGCTCCGGTGAGGATCCGGTGTTTCATTTTATAGATAGCTTTAAAAAACGGGATATAGGGCAGTGAAGAAAAAATAGATATTTCCTGAAACAGGTGTGTGTCTTCTTCGAGAAATTGTAAAATTCTGTCGAAACTGTTTCGGTCAAAAAGATCGTGAAATATTTTTTTACAGACTTCAGGTTCAGCTTCCAACAGCCAAAGCAACATCATGTCGTAGACCCGAAAGCGATAAGGAGATTTATTATAAATGGGTGGTTGTTCGTTATTCTCCAGAGCTCTGACAATTTTCTTGCAGTGCTTTTGAATACGGGTAAACGTGTATCCTGTCGATGGTTTTGTTAGACCACCAATGGTCCCGATATTCATCACTCTTGAATTATACCAGGCTGGGTACCGGCGATCTTCCATTGGTATGGCACCCGTCTCTGTTCTTGTAATCTTATAATCCTTGGATTTTAGAGAATACCGCTCTGAAAGATGTGCTTCAATACCGCGAAGATACTCCTTTTCATCCAGCAGATGTTCAGTAAAAAAAGTGTATTCCACGAGTGCCTTTGTCTCTGAGTAGGGCAGGACATAAAAGAATGTTAGACCGTGCTTTTGTGATGTATCGAAATCCATCAGCATCACTTTATCCGGATCAAATATGGGTTCAGATGTCTCAATTTCTGCCCCGAGAAAATGCTGTTTCAAACTTACATCCACCGTTTGCTTATAAAAACTTTTTGGACGCAATGCACTTTGGAAAATCCAGTCAGAAGAAAAATCGCCTTTATCAGTATGAACAACACCACGGTTTTCATCTTCAGAGAAATCATTTATAGATGCTTCCAGTAAGGTAACATTCGGATGATTTTCAGCTTGCTCAAGAATGGAGGAGGTATAGTCATGACTGCGCAAACAGTGATAATCATATTTTTGTAACTTTTCACTGTAGAGTTCTCCAAACGCCCTTACTTCGAGCGTTTTCCAGGAATGACTGATAAGCCCTGGATCCGGCAGGTGAGAATCGTCCCAGAAGCACCATGTTTTGTCATCAGTGGGGGATAGAGACAAATCAAGGAGAAGTACATTTTTTTGGCTCAGATCTTTGGAATTCATAAGGTTCCGTATAAGACTCAGCCCTGATGCACCTGCACCCGCAATAATCAAGTCATAAGAAGCATTGATCGACATAATGAAACCCAAAGTAGTTATTGGTAGAGCTGAGCACCTAACAGAATCATGAGACTATAAAATTCCATTTAGAAAAAATAGAGGGAATTGAAATTGAAATAAATGTTAACTCAAGAAATCATCATCAAGTTCTGAAAATCGTTTTTTCCCTTTTAGAAATACTTCATTTATAATCAGTTTATGATAGACAGGTGCTTCGGAAATCGCAGTATATGTATCTTTAGATATCAACTCAGATCGTTTTCGGTTAGCTGATGGCAGTCGCCTGTAGAATCCAAAATGAGCTTTGATAATGGCAAGTGTCTCCAAAGGTTTTAATTGAAACAACGATCGTATGCCGGCCACGCCATCCAGACACAATCTTAAAAAGAGTTTAGGGAGACGATGCTCTTGTAAGTTGATGGCAAGCATCAGTAAACTGTTTCTATAGTTGTAATACACTTTGCGGGGAGAGCCCATTGGCATGGAGCCGCCACCTAAATGGTAAACGACACTTTCCGGCTGATACTGAACTTGATAGCCACAGTGCCACACTCTCCAGCAGAGATCGATCTCTTCCATGTGAAATTCAAACTCTTCATTAAAGCCGCCAAGATTTTTGAAAAGTTTCTTTCGAATTGCCAGTGCCGCCCCACTCGCCCAAAAAACTGGTGTTTCGTCGTTATACTGACCAGTATCTTTTTCTGTATGTTCAAACAAACGTCCGCGGCAAAATGGGTATCCGAGCCAGTCAATGAAACCGCCTGCAGCTCCCGCATATTCAAAATGTGATGGTTGAAGATGATTTAATAACTTGGGCTGAACGACGCCGGTTTTTGAATCTTCAAAAGAGTGATCAAGCTGTTGCAGCCAGTCTGGTTTAACACGCACATCATTATTTAAAAACAGTAAAATATCTCCCTTAGCGTCAGCGGTTGCCCTGTTATTTCCACCACAGTAGCCATGGTTTTTATCAAATGTAATAATCTTGCACTCCGGGGCATGTTTCCGGATCCATTCTCTAGTTCCATCGGTTGAAGCATTATCAGCAATAATAACTTCGAATTTCTGGTAATCAGTATCTAAAACAGACGGTAAAAATGTCTTAAGGTGGTCAAGCCCGTTCCAGGTCACAATAATAATGCTAAAAAAATGCTGCATTAACAGAAGTATTAAGTCTCAATAATTAATGGTAATTGTGATTGCACCCCTCTGAAGGGTTTCATATTATCAAAATAAAGAAGATTCTACCATATGAAGATAGGGTTATTATCGGATACTCATAATTATCTGGATCCTGATATTTCGGAATATTTTAGTGATTGTGATGAAATCTGGCACGCCGGGGACTTCGGATCGATTAAGATTGCCGAGGAATTAGAAAAGATAGCACCCGTGATAGGTGTTTATGGGAATATTGATGGCGAAGATATTCGAAAAGAGTATCCGCTCCATCAGCGGTTCGTCAGAGAAGGAGTTGATGTATGGATGACTCATATAGGTGGTGTGCCCGGCCGATATTGTATACCTATCCGTGAAGAGATTGAAAATAACCCTCCAAAAATGTTTATTTGCGGACACTCCCATATTTTGAAAGTCGGGAGGGATAAATCCAACGGTAACATGTTATTTGTAAACCCGGGTGCAGCAGGAAAGCATGGGTTTCACGTATACAGAACCGCAGTACGGTTTGAAGTTTCAGCAGGAGAGATTAAAAATATGGAAGTCATTAATATGGGTAAAGTAAAAGAAACAGCTTAGTCATCGATAGGTCTAAGATATAGACAAAATCTTCAGTATATTTGGCCTGATATTTCATTCCAAAATGCCTGATTTGAATCACCTACGCCCCGTTTTATCTCTTAGTGTGCTTTTTTGCTTATTGCTCGGAAGTTGTGCCACACCGGTTGGTCCATCGGGCGGCCCACCCGATCGCACACCCCCTGAAATTGTAAATACGGTACCTGAGGTGGGTACCACCAACTTTAAGGGTGATGAAGTGCGGTTTGAATTTTCTGAATTTCCCGACAGAAATTCCGTCCGGCAAAATGTAACCATCGAGCCCAATATTGGTATTCTGTATGAGGTGGATTTCAAGCGGAAAACTGCGATCGTCAAGTTTAATAATGAACTGCCTGAAAACACGACTATACTGGTTAAATTAGGCTCAGATGTCGCTGATACGCGTCGAAATTCCATTGGGTCATCTTTTGATCTCGCTTTTTCTACAGGACCGGTGATTGACGAAGGGCGAATTATAGCACGTCTCAGAGATGCCGACAAAGGTTCAGTTGACGCCGGTGAGCGGGTTTTTCTGTTCAGGGAACCTATTGATTTTACGGCACAGGCTAATTATGTCGCTCAATCTGATACAAGCGGCGAAATTGATTTCTCATATCTTCGAGAAGGAACCTATAGTGCTATCTGGGTGAAAGATTTAAACCGCGACAGACGATGGAATCCCGAAAGGGAGAGAGCTCAGCCATTTCATAGTGAAACAGTTGAAGTTATACAGGGGGCTGAACGAAATCTGGGTAATATTTATATTTCAACACCCGATACTGTTTCTCCAAGGCTGGATGGAGTTGGACTCCTGACTGATATCAGGCTCAGACTCAGGATCTCCGAAGAGGTTTTTTGGGGTGATGATGCGGTACTCACTGTATTGGATTCGCTAGGCAACGATTATACTGTAGCGCACCCGTTATATAAAGACGAGTCAGATCCGAATATCGTATTTTCTCAGGCTGAAACACCTATTGAGGAATCCCAGTTTTTCACTATTCAACAATCAGGTTTTGCTGATGACGCTGATAACCCGATGAGCAGTGATATAGATCCCTTTCCCGGATCGGCTGTCTCTGATACAACCCGATTGCGGATCATAACTGACAATGCTGATGTCGGCTTGTTTCCTGATGAACCGTTTGAAGTTATTTATTCAAAATTTATTGATGAACCAGCTATTTTGGATTCCCTAATTGTTTTTGAGGGTGAAAATGCGATTCCAAATTATGATTTTGTGGAGATAGAGAAAAACCGATTGCGCATACTTCCTCCATCAGGGGATTGGCAGACAGGAGTGAGGTATCAGTTTGGGGTTTGGGACCCTGAATTTACAGAGCGAAGAACGCTTCAGCCCGAAATTTGGCAGCGTAACCAGCTTGGAAGTATCGATTTTATTCCCGCAGATGATGATACAACCACCAAAACTCACTTAATGCTGTTTGATGAAAACAACAAGGTAAACGTCGACACTGTATTTACCGGGTCTGTTGAAATCACGAATCTGCCGCCCATATCCTATACGGCAAAAATCTATAGAAATACATACGGGGGAGCTGACTGGAATCCCGGAACTATAATTCCTTTTCAGGCACCCGAACCCTATTTCATGCGCAGTGAAATACCTGTGAGGGAAGGTTTTACATCTGAAGTGAATGTTGTTTTTTCAGGTGTACCAGACAACCCGCTGCAAAGTGTGCCCCAGGATAGTGTATCCACAATCGAATAATATTTTTAATTTTTCAACTTATTTAAATTTTAAGAGATGTCTGATTTTTTAACACAGCTATATGATGAGGCAAACCTGACTATTACAGTGACAGTTATTCTGTTGCTTATGTTTTTGGCTCAGTTCTTATTGAGGCGTGCTTTCAAACGGTTTGAAAAATCGAGGGTTCATACGGAACTTGAAGACACCACCAACTACCGCTTCATGTACTACGCATTGCTGGCGGTTATCTATCTGACAGGGATTGGGTTTGCAATCTGGAATATTCCAACGCTTAAACATGTAGCACAATCGATGTTGGCCAGCGCAGGCATTTTGGCGGTTGTGGTCGGTTTTGCAGCACAGCAGGCGCTCGGAAATATTGTGAGCGGTATTTTTATCGTGATGTTTAAGCCGTATAGAATCAATGACCGGATCACCGTAAAAGATACACTGCGGGGTATTGTGGAAGATATCAACCTGCGGCATACTATTATCCGGAATTTTGAAAATCAGCGGATTATTATTCCCAACTCCGTCATCAGCAATGAAATTCTGGTGAACTCAAACTACACGGATGACAAGCTTTGTAAGTTTATCAATGTTGGGATTAGTTACGGTTCAGATATTGATAAAGCTAAAAAGATAATGGCTGAAGAAGTTGAAAATCATCCTCTGAATATCGATGTCAGGTCTGAAGAAGATATTGAAAGCGGGGTTCCAAGAGTGATGGTCAGGGTTGTGATGCTGGGTGAATCTTCAATAAACCTCCGGGCCTGGGCCTGGGCTTCAGATCCTGCGAATGCCTTCGTTCAGGAGTGTGAACTGCTGGAATCAATCAAAAAACGATTTGATAAGGAAGGAGTTGTTATTCCATTCCCTCAGCGGACGATAAGTTATTTGAATGGGGAGAGTGAGGCAGATGTGAAAAGTGAGAAGTGAGAAACCCGACAGCGCCCGAAACCGCAATATTGCAGTGTAGGTCCTGTAAGTGTTTCGGTTCAAAATGAGATTCCATCTCATATCATTTGTCCGAAATTCTTCAAACGCTGACAGAATTTTTCTAAATTCTCTCTGAAATACTTTCGCTTTTCAGTTTTCCACACTGTCTGGTAGTTGTGACTAGATTGAGGGACGCTGTCAGATCCAGTAGGTGCTGACAAGTCTTAAACTTTTCACTTTTCACTTCCCCATTACGTCTTGCCCTTATAATGCTTATATTGTGAAATCGCTTCCAAAGGAACTATAAAAGAATAAATTTCTATGTCTGACGCAGCAACAAAAGACAAACCAACAACGAAAGCCGAAACGAACGGACAGGCTCCGCAGCAAAAATATCAGCCCACCAACAGCGTACGCTTTGTCACAGCCGCCAGCTTGTTTGACGGACACGACGCCAGTATAAACATCATGAGGCGGATTCTGCAGGCAACCGGGGCTGAGGTGATTCACCTAGGGCATAACCGATCAGTTAACGAGATAGTGCGGTGTGCCATACAGGAAGATGCCCAGGGAATTGCGATCAGTTCGTACCAGGGCGGACATGTGGAGTATTTCAAATATATGGTTGATCTGCTAAAGGAGTATGGTGGCGAACATATCAAGATTTTTGGTGGTGGTGGCGGTGTGATTGTGCCGAATGAGATTGAAGAGCTGCATGATTATGGAGTAACCCGAATTTTTTCTGTGGAAGACGGAAGTAAAATGGGCCTCCAGGGGATGATCAACTTTATGATGGAGGAGTGCGACTATGATACCAACGAGATCCGCAAAGCTGATCCATCGAAGATATCAAAGAAAAACCACGTAGAAATTGCAAGGTCAATCTCCGCTTTAGAGAATGGCAACAAAGATATACTGACCTTTGACGATGACATCCTGAAATCGGGTGATGACACTTTCTTCGACAACACAAAAATGAGTGCCATTCCGCTGATTGGAATTACCGGAACGGGCGGTGCAGGGAAGAGTTCTCTGACCGACGAGCTGATCCGCCGGTATCTAACCGAATTTGATGATTTAACAATCGGCGTGATTTCTATCGACCCGTCGAAAGTTCGAACCGGAGGCGCCCTTTTGGGCGATCGAATCCGGATGAACAGCATCGATACGGAGCGGGTGTTTATGCGGAGCATGGCAACCCGAGCCTCCAATAAATCGATCAGCGATGCGATTAAAGGCGCGATTGCTGTGTACAAAGCGGCAGGATTCGATTTGATCCTCGTCGAGACGAGCGGAATCGGTCAGAGCGGTACGGAGATCACCGAAATCACCGACATACCAGTTTATGTGATGACCCACGAGTACGGGGCGGCCACGCAGCTCGAGAAGATCAATATGCTGGACCTGGCCGAGATTGTGGTGCTCAATAAATTTGAGAAAAAAGGCTCGCTTGATGCACTACGTGATATCCGTAAGCAGATGCAGCGGAACCGGGGCGACTGGCACATTGATCCAAAAAAGATGCCGGTGTATCCAACCATTGCCGCACAGTTTAATGACGAGGGCGTGCATCGCCTGTTCAAGGCACTGGTAGACCGAATCAACGATCATTATTCTAAGGGCTGGGAAACGACATTGTATCAAAACGCGGAGCCGGCTGAAGACCTGCATACGCAGGCGATTATTCCGGGCAAGCGTCAACGATATCTTTCTGAGATTACCGAAACTATTGAGAACTATCACCAGTGGGCCGACCAGCAGGTTGAGGTCGCATCGAAACTCGACCAGGTAGAAGGGACACTTCAGCAGCTTGAAAACTGGAACCCCGAAGAAAAGCCGGTGATAAGTGAGAAGTTATCCGAAATGAAAGATCACTGGATTGAGCGGTTAGATCCACTGCCGAAAGGTATTCTTGACGGCTGGGATGATTTATATGAACAGTATCGTCAGGATCATTATGAGGTAAAGATCAGGGATAAAGTGATTAAAAACGATCTCTTCAGGGAATCACTTAGCGGCACTAAAATTCCGCGAATCTCACTTCCCAAAACGACCAACAGCGGAGATAAACTACGGTTTGCTCTTAAAGAGAATCTGCCCGGCTATTTTCCATTTACGGCGGGCGTGTTTCCTTTTAAGCGCGAAGGGGAGGATCCAACCCGAATGTTTGCGGGAGAAGGAACCCCTGAGCGAACAAACAAACGGTTTCACTATGTGAGTGAGGGAATGCCGGCAGCTCGCTTATCTACGGCCTTCGATTCGGTAACGCTCTACGGCGAGGATCCTGATCAGCGCCCCGATATTTACGGGAAAATCGGCAACTCAGGTGTAAGCATTTGTACGCTTGATGACATGAAAAAGCTCTACTCAGGGTTTGAACTCACCTCACCTACCACGTCTGTTTCGATGACGATCAACGGTCCGGCTCCCATGATCCTGGCAATGTTTATGAACACGGCGATCGACCAGGAGGTAGAACGCCACCTGAAAGAGACCGGTAAGTGGGACGAAGCGAAAAAGAAGATTAAGAAAATTTTTGAGCAGAAAAATCTGCCTCAGCCGGAATATGGGCTGGAACTGCCATCTACAAATGACGGCTTTGGTCTCGGTACGCTCGGGATCAGTGGCGATAAATTGGTTGATGCCGAGACTTACGAAAACATTAAGGCCAAGGCTATTAAAGTGGTACGCGGTACCGTACAGGCAGATATTCTGAAAGAAGATCAAGCTCAGAACACCTGTATTTTCTCTACTGAATTTGCGCTGAAGATGATGGGTGACGTGCAGAGCTATTTTACAGAACATAGCGTCCGAAATTATTACTCAGTTTCAATTTCCGGCTACCATATTGCCGAAGCGGGCGCAAACCCAATCACGCAGGCAGCCTTTACGCTGTCTAACGGATTTACCTATGTTGAATACTACCTCTCACGCGGACTCGATATTGACGATTTTGCCCATAACCTCTCGTTCTTCTTTAGTAATGGCCTTGACCCTGAGTATGCGGTGATTGGCCGCGTAGCACGGCGTATTTGGGCTATAGCGATGAAGCATAAGTATAGTGCAAATGAACGGTCGCAAAAGCTTAAATATCATATTCAAACCAGCGGCCGGTCGCTGCACGCGCAGGAAATACAGTTCAATGACATCAGAACAACTCTCCAGGCGCTGATGGCTGTTTACGACAACTGTAATTCTCTGCACACTAACGCCTACGACGAGGCAATCACTACACCGACGGAAGAGTCGGTCCGGCGGGCGCTGGCGATCCAGATGATTATCAATAAAGAGATGGGGATGACCAAAAACGAAAACCCGCTTCAGGGATCTTTCATTATTGAAGACCTGACTGATCTGGTGGAAGAGGCGATCCTGACTGAATTTGATAGAATTACAGACCGTGGGGGTGTTTTGGGAGCCATGGAAAGTATGTATCAGCGGGGCAAAATCCAGGAAGAGAGTCTGCACTATGAATCCAAAAAACATTCTGGTGAACTTCCCATAATAGGTGTAAATACCTTTATCAGCGACAAGGATAATCCTGAAGAGGACAAGGATATTGAACTGATCCGGTCAACCGAAGATGAAAAAAAACAGCAGATAAATAACCTAAACAAATTTAAAGAGACACATTCAGACCAGTCGGTTGAAGCTCTTGATAGGTTAAAAGAAGTGGCTCGGAATAACGGGAATTTGTTTGAGGAACTGATGGAAACAGTGAAAGTCGCCTCACTTGGACAAATTTCCCATGCATTGTATGAGGTTGGCGGGCAGTACAGGCGGAATATGTAAGATATCGTGGTTTAGACCCGCAAGGTCTTTTTGAGACATTGCGGATCTGACTCACGTACCTGTTTGTATTTCTTTATCCTTCTTCGTAAGTAAAAATGTAACGGCACCTGTAATTATCACCAGTATCCCCACGTAGATTTCCAGACCTGATGTAGGGGTTTTTATGGCTGGCTCGTAAAAGAATGAATATAACGTGTAAAACAGCCCCGCAAAAAAGACAACAATTCCTAAAACTCTCATACTCCCTCCATTAGTGGTTCAAGTTCAATAAGTAATTTACAATAAATTGAGCATTGATTCTCGATTAAGAGAAAATTTGACGTATCTGCTTATTGGAAAGAGATTTGATAAACAAAAAAGTCCGATACCTGTTAAGATATCGGACTTTTGATAATTCTGGTATTTAAAAACTACATCATCAGGCCGGTCGGGTCAGCAAACCTCTCATACGCTTTGCTTCTGCCGCCTGTCGGCTATTGGGATACTCTTCAAGCACTACTTCTGTGATCTCAAGTGCCCGGTCAGTGTTTCCGGATTCATTAAAAGCAATTACGGCTTCCATCAGATTGTAAGGAGTAGTGGATACATTTTCATTCCACTCTGCTGCTTCAACATACTTTTCACCGGCTTCTTCGTACCGATCAAGTTCAGATAGTAAAATGGCATGCAGGCTCAGTGGTGCAACGCCCATAATTCCTTCTGGTACGTCGAAGTTCTGCATTCTTTGAAGGGCATTTTCGTAATTACCGAGTTCAAATTCAGAAACAGCAGCGTAATACGTGGCGAGGTTTCCTGCATTTGTGCCCGGATAGTTATTTGCGATCTGCTCAAATCCAAGTGTAAAGTCTTGTTCATTACCATAGAGGGCAGTATCATAATTTCCCATCATAAGCTGCTCTTCAGCAATACCGAGTAAATTTTGAGCCTCCTGTTCTTGCTGGCCTGAATAAACGAAATAGCCAATAATGAGTCCAATAGCCAATACAAGGCCAATTCCACCACCAATAACGGTGGCTTTGTTGTTTTCGTAGAAATACATGAACCGCGAAGAATATTCAATGAGAATATCCTTTTCTAATTCTTCCTTTTTAAGTCCCTTACTCATATAAAATTGCGATCAATTATTTTTTATTACAGCTGTGAAAGTTATCACTGTTTGATGTTTTAACCAAGTGGAAAACTGTATTTAGTCCAGCCTGTGAAGAATGCCATTTTGCAATTCATAAATTACATCACAGCGTTCGGCAATATCCCGTTCGTGGGTAATCAGGGCAATTGAAAGTTCACGGTCTTCACGGAGTTCAAAGAGCTGGGCCAGAATTGTGTCCGTATTTGACTCATCCAGGTTCCCGGTCGGTTCATCAGCGAGAATTAATGACGGCTCATTCATGAGTGCACGAGCCATTGATACCCGCTGCTGTTCGCCGCCTGATAACTGTGATGGACGGTGAGTCAGTCGTTTGCCAAGCCCAAGACGTTCCAGGAGGGCAGATGCTTTTACTTCTGCTTTTTGCTGAGGGGTGCCGCTGATGAATCCGGGCATCATCACATTCTCGATGGCCGTAAATTCCGGCAGGAGATGATGAAATTGGAAAACAAACCCGACATTTCGATTGCGAAGGTCGGCAAGCTTATCCGATTTCAGATCATAAATCGACTGACCACTCCATTCCACTCTGCCATTGTTCGGATTGTCGAGCCCGCCGAGAATATGCAGAAGCGTGCTTTTGCCACATCCGCTTGATCCAATAATTGCAATAATTTCTGATTTTCCGATGGTGAGATTAACATCGGTCAATATTTCAAGACGTCCAGATTCAGAGTCGTCTTTAAAACTCTTTTCAATATGCTGTGCCTGTAAAACAGGGTGGGGTTGAGGTGTCATTCAGTTTTATTCTGAAATTCTGGAAAAATGATGGAATTGATTTCAGTGCATTTTGCACTTTCAAGGTTTACAGTAGCAAGAACGCCGCATAAGTGGTTATCTTTTTTCGCAACGTGAAATCGCTGTGGGGTACCCAGTAAGAATCGGTTGATAGATGTTTTTTTCTTCATGCCAATCACGGAGTTGAAAGGGCCGGTCATGCCGGCATCCGTAACATATCCCATTCCATTTGGAAAAATCCTGGCATCGTTGGTTGGAATGTGCGTATGTGTGCCTACCATAACGGAAACACGTCCGTCAAGCTGCCATGCCATTGAGATCTTCTCTGCTGTTGCTTCTGCGTGGAAATCGACAAAAATGATGTCGGTTTCTTCTTTTATTTTTTGAATAGCCCAGTCTGATGTGGAAAACGGATCATCGATTGGCTGCATGTAGGTACGGCCCTGAAGATTCAGCACGCCAATTTTTTTATCGGAGCCAGGTATATCATAGATTCCGTATCCATATCCGGCATTCCCTTTCGGATAATTAAGCGGCCGCAGCAGATTCGGATCGCTCTTCATATAGGAGAAGATCTTCCACTTGTCGAAGGAGTGATTGCCGCCTGTAATAACATTTACGCCGAGGTCATATAAATTCTTTACAATCTCCCGGTTAATGCCTCGCCCTTCGTGGGAGTTTTCACCATTGGCAATGATAAAGTCCGGGGAGTGTTTTTCAATAAGTGGAGGGAGCATGGTCTCGAGAAAGGTGAGACCGGCTTCGCCTACAATATCAGCGATAAAAAATATCTTGGCAGTCTTTTTTGACATACTGATGGTTGAATTACAAAAGGTGGGAAAGGTACGAAATTAAGCCGATAAATTTGTAAGTGAATTATCTCAACCAAATAATGCCGGACCGGAGTCCGGGATGAGGTGCTGTTAAGTTTAATGGTTCTTACGCAACGTAAGCCGCAACCGTAATAAAGTGACTAAGGCTTCCGGCCAGAACGAAGAGATGCCAGATTCCGTGTGAAAATCGGTGCTGGGAGTCAAGCACGTAGAATATCACACCAAACGTATAGAACATTCCACCGGCGATGAGCCAGTAAAAGCCGGGTGTAGTTAACCCTTCAATAAGTGGTTCGGTAATGATTACGGCAAGCCAACCCATCAGTAAGTATATAATCAGCGGAAAAATACGATGTCCTTTACTCGGAATCAGATCAATAATAATACCCAGTGTGGCAAGGCCCCACACTATGGCAAATATCGTCCATCCGGTTTCTCCCCGGAGTGTGACTAGTGTAAACGGGGTGTAAGAACCGGCAATAAGCAGATAAATCGAAATATGGTCGAGTTTCTGAAAAATCTTTTTCAATTTGCCCTGGAAGCTATGATACAGAGTAGAGAACGTATAAAGCATCATCAGGGTAAAACCATAAATGGCAAAACTGGTTATTTTCCAGACATCGCCTTTCGTAAATGCCAGGTAGAGCAGGAAAATGAAACCGATGACTGACAGAATGGAACCTGCAAGGTGGGTATAACTATTAAAACGTTCTCCTTTATACATAGTTGTGATTTAACCATTTCCCGGAGGATCTAATTCCAGGGGGTAACAATTAAGAAAACTCTGCGATAAGCTTTTCCATCTCAGAATTTACCTGTTTCATGAGATCAACTTCACTGTCTTCGACTTCACGAATTTCCTGGCGAAGTTCAAATAGTTCACCGGCAATGCTTAGAGCAGCGAGTATCATAGCGGTGGAATCTGGCTGGTTGGTTAATTCCTGGCGATACATCCTGAATTTTTCATCCACGAAATCAGCAATTCGCTTCATGCTTTCAACTTCACCATCCTCAACCTTCAGGGGGATCTGCTTTCCTAAAATTGTTACTTTGATAGCTTGCATGGCTCTATTGATCGATGTGTTTATTGATCTTGCTGATAAGACTTTTCACCTGGTGACGCATAGCAATACGTTCTGACTCGCTTATTTCTGAGAAAATATCTCCTTGTTTCTTTTGTGCTTTTTCAAGCTTCTCGGTGAGCTTAAGATTTTCTCTTTTTAAATCTTTATTCTGCTTTTTCAGAAGCGCAACTTGTTTACGTATTTGTTCTAAATAATTCGAAAACGTTTCTTGCTGCGATTCAATTTCAGACATAAGAACCTGTCTATGATCTTAACTTTGCGTTATAGGTACGATCTAATTGTTGTACAACTTTTTTAACTATTGGTTCCACATCATTGATCGTCAGGGTCTTATTAGAATCTAAAAAAGAAAGCCTAAAAGCAATACTTTTTTTGTCATCGCCGATATTTTCCCCTTCATACACATCAAAAACATGAACTGATTTCAGAGCTGAACCTGCTTCTTCACGAATAGTTTGTTCCAGTTCGCCTGCCCGGATGTCAGAATCAACAACAAATGCCGCGTCAAAATCAAAGGCAGGATATTTAGAGACCTTATTGTATCGGATGTCGCTTGAAATTAAATCAAGTTCAGACAATTGTGTAATATCTACTTCGGCGACAAATGCATCCTCATCGACATCAAAGCCCTTTCGGACTTTGTCATCAATGATGGAGAGTGTTGCCACATCGTTGCCATCATAGGTGTATGTAAGTGAATAATTGTCATCGGCTTTTTGAATAAGCTGATCACGGACACCAAGTGTCTCGAATAAAGCTTCAAGATCCTCTTTTAGGTCAAATATTGTGAATGGTTCGGCTTTTCCGGTCCAACTTTCTATAGTTTTAAAACCGGCAAGGCCCATCAGGAGTCTCGAATGTTCTTTAACACCTTCAATCCATGTGCCCGCATCTGATTTTTCAAATACATGCCCGATTTCAAAAAATCGCAGCCTGTCTTCATTTCGATTAAGATTAAACGTCACGGCCTTAAGAAATCCGCCAGCAAGTGACGGACGAAGCGTTGTATTTTCTTGCGAAACCGGATTGATGGTGACGAGGTGTTTGGACTCATCACTCAATAAATCAGCTTCCTTCTTTGATAGAAGTGAGTTGGTTGAAATCTCTTTGTATGAAAGTGATACAGCAATCGAGCGAATGCGATTGTTCAGCTCTTCCCAGTCAGTAAGAGGCTCCGGGGTAACAAAAGGAGATGATTTTGGCTTGGGAATATTGTTGTAGTCGAAAACCCTGCCTACCTCTTCAATAAGATCGACTTCACGGGTCACATCAGGACGGAAATAGGGTACCACACAGCTTACTATATCTTCATCTTTTACTGCGGTTTCGAACTCCAGGTGCTTCAGGATATCAACAACCTCTGATTGGGGTAAATCTGTACCCAGCAGGTGGTTCACTCTTGAGGTACGAAGTTCAACGGTTGTATTTGTTGGTTTGATGGGATGAACATCCTTATATCCGTCTACAATTGTTCCGCCAGCCACTTCAGTAATCAATTCAGCTGCACGCTTGCCGGCTTTGAGTTGAAGCGTCGGATCAATACCGCGTTCAAATCGATAAGAACTGTCCGTTTGAAGAGATAGCTTTTTTGCCGCTTTTCTGATCGAAGATGGGTCAAAATATGCACTTTCAATCAGAACGGTGGTTGTTTCGGGATTTACCTCAGATTCTTCACCGCCCATAACACCAGCAATCGCTACCGGCTTTTCTCCGTCACAAATGAATAATGTTCCCGCAGAAACTTTTCGTGTGCTATCATCAAGCGTGACGAATTCTTTTTCTTCGTCAAAATCCTGAACAACAATTTTTTTCCCTGCGATATTATCATAGTCAAAAGCGTGCAGTGGCTGGCCAACTTCGTGCAGCACAAAATTGGTGACGTCGACTATATTGTTAATCGGGCGCAAACCTATTGCGCGGAGTTTCATTTTTAGCCAGTCTGGTGACTCTTTAACCGTCACGTCTTTCACCATAAAAGCAGCATAACGCGGGCATTTATCTGAATTCTTGATTGTAATGGCAATGTGATCAGATAAATCCTTATCCGAGCCGTCAACTTCGTCATAGGGATGATCCAGTTTGGTTCTGAGAACAGCTGCCAAGTCACGGGCAACACCTATATGGCAAGCGGCATCGGGCCGGTTAGGAGTGAGGCCAATTTCAAGAATTGTATCCGGTTTAATATCGAGGGCATCATTCAATGGAATGCCGGGCTCTAAAGAGTCATCAAGTACCATGATACCCGAGTGGTCATCACTCAGCCCAAGCTCAGCTTCTGAGCATATCATTCCCTCTGAGACTTCACCGCGTAATTTTACTTTTTTGATAGTGAGATAATCACCGTTGGGGGTCGGTTCCGGCATAGTTGCACCCACAGTAGCGACAGCAACTTTTTGGCCTGCAGCGACATTAGGAGCACCGCAAATAATCTGAGACACATCAGGTCCTATATTCACATCACAAATCCGGAGTTTATCCGCATTGGGGTGGGAGCGAACATTATCGACATGACCGACAACCATGCCTTCAAAATCGTGGCCTGTTCGTTCGATTTCTTCTACTTCAAGTCCGAGAAGCGTTAACTTATCGGCTATTTCATTATCAGAAAGGTCGGTTTCAACATATTGTCTAAGCCAGTTTACAGAAATTTTCATAAAGTAAAATGAAGATCTTTTTTGTGATCGGTGTGAGAATTACTTGAACTGCTGAAGAACGCGAATATCATTTTCGTAGAGTGTACGGATATCATCAATACCGTAACGAAGTAGCGCAATACGGTCGACACCCATGCCAAATGCGAAACCGGTATATATTTCTGTGTCCACATTTACCGCATCGAACACATTAGGGTCCACCATACCGGCTCCTAAAATTTCAAGCCATTGTCCGCCCTGATCGTTTTCCCACCACACATCCATTTCAAGGCTCGGTTCGGTGAAAGGAAAAAAGGAAGGGCGAACTCTGTACTTAACATCGCTGCCATACATCAATTTGGCAAACATTACCAGCGTTTCAATAAGCTCGCCAAGAGTTACATTCTTATCTACATAAAGCCCTTCAACCTGGTTAAACTGAAAGTATGATTTTGCAGTAACAGCTTCATTTCTATATACCCGTCCCGGCATGATGGAGCGAATTGGCAGGTCTTTATTTTTCATCAACCGGATTTGCACCGGAGATGTATGAGTACGCAATACCTGGTTCTCATCAGGATTTTCATCTGAACGCCGCACGAAAAATGTATCCTGCATGTCGCGAGCCGGATGGTCGGGCGGAAAATTCAGGGCGGTAAAATTGTGGAAATCATCT
>Ga0209938_1000125_pt1 | contig 38349 bp, 33 predicted proteins | sample SalPonR2_C_D1_MG_FD_185708 | JGI IMG/M metagenome (GOLD analysis project Ga0209938, IMG submission 185708) | Salt pond soil microbial communities from South San Francisco under conditions of wetland restoration - Salt Pond MetaG R2_C_D1_MG... ... | reverse complement strand
TTTTTTGGGCTAGTTCGAGGCGCAAAAATCGCGGATAGCCTAGCTATCCAAGGCTTTTTGCAACGAAGAAATCGCCCCAAAAAGACGCAGATTATTGCTTGATTTAATTGGGCAACCTACTTATCCTCGCATTCTTATACTGATTTGCTGTCTTTGAAGTAGCTTTTCCCTCCTGGCGCAGCCGTCCCTTGAACTACGTATAAATTTACGGGGTTATCATCCGGGTTTCCCCAAGAAAGCGCTTTTGTTGAGTAAGCAAGCCCTGGATCAGCCGGTTTTACTACTAAAAGACACTAGTGGTCAGGTTTTGGAGCGTTTTCCGGCTCAAATAACGGATCAGGCCTGGTCTCCATTTTCTCATTATTACGCCATTGATTTTACCACTTTTCAGACACCCGGCCGGTATTATCTGGAATTGGCAGGCGCGGCCCTACGCAGTCCTGATTTTATCATTGCGCCCTATCCAAGCTGGTACGAAGATGTAGTCGGGTTTATTCGCACCCAACGCTGTGGTTTTAATTCTTACACCCAGACGTATTGTCATCAGCTGGATGGCTTGAGCTTTTTTGGGCACCGAACCGATTCCGTACGCATAGATGCCACCGGTGGCTGGCACGATGCGGGAGATCAACTAAAATATCTGATTACCAGTAGCAATACGACGGCCAGAATGCTAATGGGTTACCTGAGGGCTCCCGGACAGTTTGTCGATGATTACAATGCCCGCGGCTTAGTGGGTTCTAACGATTTGCCCGATATACTAGACGAAGCCAAATGGGGCCTGGAATGGATATTGAAATTGCATCCCGGACCGGATGAATTATACCATCAGGTGGCGGATATTCGCCAAAACCTGCCTACGTGCCACTGTAGAATTGTACCAAATGGGACAGGCGCAGGAAGGTTATCAGCAGGGGAATAGTTTTGGGGCGCCGTACCGCTATGAAGAAAATACCTGGGCCGATGATATGGAATGGGCGGCCGCACAATTATACAAAATAACCAAAGAAAAAAAGTACCTGCGCGATGCCCGTCGTTACGCGGAAATCATAGGCGCCTGGTCCTGGATGGAAAGAGATACCGCCAGTCACTACGAAATGTACCCTACGTAAATGTGGGACATTATGCGCTCTGGCAAGTCGGCACAAAAGCTGATAAAAAACAAATGATCGCTTACTACGATCATAATCTTAGTCGTATTCAGAAGCGAGCAGAACAAAACCCCTACGGTGTTGGTCACCTATTCATCTGGTGTTCTAATAATCTGGCCGCTGCGGTAGCCACCCAGGCCATGCTTTATGAAGAGATGAGTGGATCAGATAAATACCGTCCACTCATGCTGGATCATCTAAATTGGTTGTTGGGCCTGAACCCCTGGAGTTCGAGCATGATCACGGAAATTCCGGAAAACAGAGATTCCCCACTTGACGTTCATATGCCTTTTTGGCGAATCAATCGAGCGCCTATCAAAGGGAGTCTGGTAGATGGACCACTGTAGACCTCTATCCACGATAAGATGCTGGCCATTGAATTATCCGAGCCGGATGAAGAGGAGAAATCCTCGCTCAAAGTTGCTTGCTAATTTATACTCCGGTCTCCAGGCTATGCGATTTTCTTGTGCTTTCGCCAAAAAAGAAATGCACAATAGGTTTATTGCTAAAAGTAAGGTTTTTGCTTTCATGTTTTTTGTTTATTTTCTGTGAACCTGATACTCCCTATCCAAGACTACTATGCTATAACTAATATTCTTGGACACACCCGAAAAGTCAGTAGTGAAGGTTTCGCTAGAGACTTCCCGAACTTCCGGTATAGCCAAATTATGGTTTATAGTGATTGTTTAGCCAGGCTGAAAGGAGGATTTCCTGATTAACCCATATAAATTTATCTTTGTTTTTTGGGTTTTCTTTTCTTCCTTAGCTGTGGTTTCAAAATAAATAACTTTTGGACACTGACTCAGTGTCTCAGTTTGCTGATGCAAAATTAGTGTATCATTGTTTAACCATTTTGATTTTGTCCGATTAATAGGGGGGCAAACCACCTACCGCGGCACCGCTATCCGCCCCACACCATTTTCCGAAAGGGAGCCCAAAAACAACTGCCCGTAGGCCTCTTGGACCGAGCTTACCTGAGCGAAATCGGGGGTGGTTTGTTGAATATTGTGGATAATCTTTCCCTCGGCATTAATTCCTAGAATGTGCAGAAAGCGACCGGGTGCCGGGCGCAGGGCAGCTGGTAGTTTGGATACCATTTTCAGGACCAGTGGCTGAGACATATATTTTTCCAGCAGCGGCTTACGGGGACTGATCAGGGTCAACCAGAAGATACCATTGCTACCGCGCGAGATACCGTCGGGGTAACCGGGTAAATTATCTAAAAGGACTTCGGATTCACCGGATTTAGGGCCATTCAGCCAAATTTTTCGAACCTGATAATTACTGGTTTCGCAAACCAGGGCGAACTGCTCTTCGGTATCGACGGCAACGCCATTGGCAAAATAGAGATCATCGGCCAGTAAGGTTGGACTTTTGCCGGAAGGCGACAAAGCAAAAAATTGTCCCCGGGGACGATGCTCCAAAATATCAAACTTATACTGATCAATACCATATTTATTGGAAGTGACCGTGAAATAAACCGTTCCGCTGCGACCAATATCGAGATCATTGGTAAAGCGAAAACGCTCTCCCTGATAGGCGGTAGCCATGGGGAAAATACCTCCTTCGCGTGTAAGCTTCAGTAGCCCCCGGTCTGCATCACAGACCCAGAGATTATCGTCTGGATCGAAATGCAGACCCAGGGGTCGGCCTCCGGTATTCACCATGACCTCGCCCTGACTATCGTTGAGGCTGCGGAATTGGCGGATACTGCCGTCGGCACTACCCCCATAAATAATTCCACCCGCATCGACGGCGACATCCTCGCAGCCCGGGCAGGCGCCGGGATACAAGCTTGAAACGGACGCCGGGACAAAACTAGGCTCTTGCCGCTCCGGAATGGGGGCGGGCTCCCAGGCTACTGGTTCTACGGGGCTGGGCCAGATCAGAAAGTAGGCCGCAAGTAATAATAAGAGGAAAAATATCCATTTGACTGCCTTCATGACTAAGTTTTTTGTAACCAATAGCAAAGTTAGCATTATACAATAAAATCGAATAAAGTAGATAAGGCCAAAAACGAGAAAAACGAGGAAAAAAGCCGGATTATGTTCTCAAATTTGCAAATAAATCGTAGCCTTGCAAGAAAAGTGTCTATGGGCGAGACCGGTAAACGGCTATCGGAAGAGGCGATGCTGCGGGAATGGGAAGAGATCCAGGCAGCCCAGCGGGATATGGAAAACTTCGCTGTGCTGTACGACCGGTACTATGCTCCCATATTCCGTTTTATCTTCAAAAGGACGGCCGACGAATCGCTCAGTGCCGACTTGAGTTCCCAGGTTTTTTTCAAGGCCATGCAAAAATTATCTACCTATTCGTATCAGGGCGTACCTTTTTCTGCCTGGTTATTCCGAATTGCCGCTAACGAAGTGCGCTTGTATTATCGGAAAAGCCAAAAGAAAAGAGTGGTGATGCTGGAAGACCAACATTGCCAGGCGCTACTGGAAGAAGATAATTATGTGAACTTACAAGCATTGCAGGAACAAATGATCGCGGCTTTAGATAGTTTAAAGCCGGATGATCTGGAAATCATCGAGTTGCGTATTTTCGAAGCGTACAGCTATAAAGAAATCGCTGAGATACTGGATATTTCCCTGTCTAATGCCAAGGTGAAGGTCCATCGGATCATCGCCCGCTTGAAAAAACAATTAAACGGGTAGAACCCACTAAATATCTGCCTATGGGAAACAATTACGATTTTCACTTTAACGAACCTCCGCTCGATCCGGATCGCATCGAGCAGCACAAAGACTTTGCGGCCCTGATGAAACAGTATCAGGCGGAGCAAAGCAAGGGTAAAAGTACCGGGGCAAGAGTCATCTGGTTGGGGGGGATCACCGCCATTGCTGCGGCTATTGCTCTTTTGTTGATCATACGCCCCTTTGACCAAACGGTAGACACGAGAGAATTGCTAGCGGCCCAGGAGGCTTATTTTGCCGAAAAGGAACTGGTCTCGCCACCCATTCCCGCTGCTGATCCTGCTTTTATCAAACAAAATATAAGCGCGGAATCAGGAGGCACCTACGATCTTAATGCGGGACTACGGATGGTTATTCCCGAACGGGCCTTTATGGATGATCGTGGACGAGAAATCACCGGTGAAGTAGCATTGGAATACCGCGAAATGCACAATCCGGTCGACTTTTTCCTCTCTGGTGTTCCTATGCATTTTGATTCTGCGGGGCAACGATACCAAATGGAAAGTGCCGGGATGATTGAAGTATACGGCTATCAGGATGGACAGGCCATACAATTAGCGCCCGGAAAAACGATTCGGGTAGAGCTCATCTCCAGCGCCTTTTTTTCCGCTGAGCATGGAGTCCTTGACTTTGACCTCTTTTATTTGGATACGTTGCAGGGGCGCTGGTTGCGTTCTTCGCTTCCTCTGGATCAAGAGATAAATTATCGCTCTGAAAACAGCAATTCGGCTGACGATACCCCCGATCGCCAGCGGCAATTGGGGATACTGGCCGAAGCGGAGGCGGAGCGTATTGCTCAGCTGGAGCAGCAAATGCCCATGCCCGTACGTCCGCAAAACCAATATACCAAACCTCCTTCCCGGGCCTCTTTTGAATTGAACCCTGCCAATCTGGGAGACCTGGATGAGGAGACCCGGAATATCCTGGAGGATACCGATCTAAGTGGTGCCTGGTGGATAGCCGAAAACCAGGCCTATGATCAGCGGGTATTACAGGTGGGTTGGCCCGAAATGAAGTTGCGTTATGTAGCGGATAACCTGTACGAAATGTCTTTAATTGCTGGCGATTCGGTAGTACAATTACAGATTCATCCGATTTTGATTGGCCCCGAGCAGGAAGAAGCACAGGCCCGTTATCAGGCCAAGCTAAAAAGCTATCAGGAAAGTTTAGCCCGTTGGGATGCTCAACTCCTTCAAAACAAGCAGGCGATTCAGGATAGTTTTGCTTTGGCCAGAGCAGCCCTCTACGCAGAGCGCGGTGAGGAGTCGGGCCCGAGCAGCCTGGGGAAAATTGTTAATCGTTTTGAAGTAGATGCCTTTGGGGTTTGGAATTGCGACCGCTTATTGGAGCCGGGCGTGCTAAAAGTTCTGGAAAAACTGGAAGACCAAACGGGAAAAGTCTACGAAAACCATACGGCTTATATGGTCGACGGCCAAAAAAATACCATTTATCGCTTCTTCGCCGGTGATAAGACCCTATTAGAGGTGCCGGATAGTGACCAAATTTTGATTTGGATACTCGATGAAAAAGAAAAAATTGCTTTTTTACCCAGGCGGATGAACCAGGCGGCACTCACGAGTACCGGGCTGGAAACCCTTAACCTTGAATTAGAAGATTCATTAATTCGAGAACCGGCTGATTTGAGAGTCTTCCTGAATCAAGAACGCTAGGGGAGGAGGGTTGTCAGTCCTAAAATCGGGGACCTTTATCTAAAAAAGACGGTCGTTTTGGGAAAATTCTATTTCTTTAGCTTCAGGAAACAAGCGGTAAGAATTACTGTTTAATCCATTAAACCACTTGTTTTACATAACTATCAGACTAAAGAAAAAATAGATGTCACAGTTTTTTAAATTTCTATTCGCTTCCTGTCTTGGGTTTTTACTGGCCATTGGCGGTATTATCTTGATCGGAACCATTGTGTTCACTTCCATTGCCGCTAATACAGATAAGCCCAAAAAAATCGAACCGAACTCAGTAATACACCTGACCTTCGAAGATCCCGTTCCCGAATTGACCAATAATGTGCAGATCTCTCCCTTTACCAGTAATTTCGAGGATCCCAGCATTCTGGGCTTACAAGCGATGATTGATGCTATCGAACGCGCTAAAGACGATGACGATATCAAAGGGATTTATATTGAGCCCTCTTTAACCATGAGTTCGGGTTTCACGACGGCCAGAGAGATTCGGGAAGCTCTGGTTGATTTTCGCGAGAGCGGCAAATTTATCTACGCGCATTCCGGCTTTTATATGCAGCCACAATACTATATGAGTTCGGTTGCCGATCGAATTTATGGAAATCCTACGGGTTATTTCGAAGCGAAAGGCTTCGCGGCCAGCAGTCCGTTTTTTGAGGATATGCTGAATCGACTGGGGGCTAAAGTACAGGTGTTCTACGCTGGTAAATTCAAAAGTGCCACGGAGCCTTTCCGTCGCCAGGATTATAGCCCCGAAAACAAATTACAGTTACGTCAAATATTGAATCAACGCTACGATGCCTTTTTAGATGATATTGCCACTTCGCGTGGTATGGACAAGAGCGAAGTGAAAAGAATTGTGGATGAGTATTTAGCCGATTCTCCCGAGAATGCCGAGCAGCAAGGCTTGCTGGATGGTGTGAAATACCGTGAAGAGGTAATCGATGAAATAAAAGGTAGGCTTGGTCTTGATGAAGAGGATGACTTGCCAATGGTCTCGCTCAAGGCCTACAATAAGAGCAATCCCGCAAAATCGAATTACGGTGCGGATCATCGTATTGCTGTAGTTTACGCGGAGGGAAGTGTGCTTGATGGCAAAGGAGATAATGGTACGATTGGAGACCGTAAATACGTAAAAGACATTAATAAGCTGGCCGAAGATGATCGGGTAAAAGCGATTGTATTGCGGGTGAACTCGCCCGGCGGCTCTGCCCTGGCTAGTGAAAACATTTGGAATGCCTTAAGAGGGGCCAAAGCAGAAGGAAAACCCATCGTGGTATCCATGGGGGATTACGCCGCTTCGGGCGGTTATTATATTTCCGCTCCGGCGGATAGTATCCTAGCGGAGCCTAACACCCTGACGGGAAGTATTGGGGTTTTTCGGGTCATTCCGGCCGTTGAAGGGGCGATGAAGAAAAAGTTAGGAATTGATTACGACTCGGTGAAAACAGGTCCCTTTGCTATGCCCCTTAATCTGACCTTCGAAATGACGGAAGCCGAAAAGCGCAAAATGCAGGCCAATACGGAAGCGACTTACCAGATTTTCCTAAATAGGGTAGCGGAGGGTAGAAATATGCCGGTAGAAGAAGTCCACAAGATTGCGCAGGGTAGGGTTTGGACCGGACGCGATGCGCTGGAGGTTGGTCTGGTCGACAAGATTGGCGATCTGGACGATGCCATGGCCACCGCTGCTCGGATGGCCGATGTGGATGAATACCGAGTGATTACCTATCCAAAGATCAAAGATCCATTACAGCAATTTCTGGAAGATATTATGGACAGCGGTTCGATTGAAGCACGGATGAGTAAAGCCCTAAAGGCTAAATATCCGGAATTGGCTACTTACCACGATGTCTTGATGGACCTACACCAATCAAAAGGTGTGCAGGCACGTACTTTGGTAGAGGTGCCTTTTGAATAAGATACAGAAAAAAATAAGGCAAAACCTCGAAGTTTTGCCTTATTTTTTTGAGCCCTTTTGATTAAAAAACCAACAATTCTCCCGCCTGCTTGCGCATCACTTCTAGGGTGGTTTCATCCGTAATTGCTCCATTCTCATCCATTAGAGAGAATATGCTGGAGATGGGTAATTTATTTGGCAGTATAACGGTACCCAAATGATTCAGTACATCACCCAGGTGATCCATACCCCTCAGATTACCGGCCCGCCCGGAGGCAACGCCTACTAATGCCGCTTTTTTATTTTTAAAAGCCCGATCCCGGTTTCGGGTAGAACAGGCATCCAAAAAGATCTTAATAGCACCCGGATAGCTACCGTTGTATTCGGAGATGACGTAAACAAATTTTTTTGCCGGCGTAATGTATTCGTCCTGCAGCGCTGCCAAACTGGGAGCTTGATTACCTTTCATATACATTTCCGGGAAAAAGTAATCGTGTGCGATATCCTCCATTGCCAGAAGTTTTATGGGGGCACTAGTGAGCATTTCCAGAATTTCTTTATATTTTTTAGCGAAAGTCAGACACTCACTACCTTTTCGGTTAGAGCCGGATACTACGGTGATCATTTTTTCAGTTTTTTTGTTTATTTGTCTGTAAGGAATGGATCAACTAGAATTGATCCATTCCTACCGGATATGAAATAAAAAACTGCCTATAATTGTTTTAAACCAAATTGAAAATACCGTTTTATGAAACTTACTTACGCAGGCCACTCTTGTTTTTTGGTGGAAACCAAAGGAAAAAAATTACTTTTCGATCCATTTATCTCTCCCAATGAACTAAGCAAGGGCAAAGTTAGCGCCGATGACATTGAAGCCGACTATATCTTGCTGACGCACGGGCACCAGGATCACGTCGCCGATGCCGAGGCGATTGCCAAAAGAACGGGAGCCAAGATTATTTCCAATTTTGAGATTGTATCCTGGTACGGAGAGAAAGATCTCGAAGGGCATCCTATGAACCACGGCGGTCAGTGGAAATTTGATTTCGGTACTTTGAAGTACGTATCGGCGATTCACTCCAGTGTATTACCCGACGGCACCTACGGCGGTAATCCAGGCGGATTTGTACTCTGGAATGAAGAGGGTTGCTTCTATTTTGCCGGTGATACGGCCCTGACGATGGATATGAAGTTAATCCCGATGACTTGTCCCAAGCTGGATTTTGCCATTTTACCCATCGGTGATAACTTCACGATGGGAACCGAAGAAGCCATTCTGGCCAGTGACTTTGTAGAGACCAATAAAGTGATTGGTTGTCACTACGATACTTTCGGTTATATCGAAATAGATCACGATGCGGTGAAAAAATCTTTTGAAGACAAAGGAAAAGAATTAATTTTGTTACCGATTGGAGATTCCATGTCGATGTAATCTCCCGGTATTTGCTTTGGTTTGTGCCAATTAGAGCGCAGACCAAAGCAGTTTGCACCAAACGATAAAATGCAATAAACAATGGGTAAAGTTATTTCCGTAGCGAATCAGAAGGGAGGGGTAGGTAAAACCACGACAACCATTAACCTGGCGGCAAGCCTGGCAGTACTGGAAAAAAAGGTGCTGATCATAGATGCCGATCCGCAGGCGAATGCTTCTTCTGGAGTAGGCGTAATGCAAAATGACGTGGATACCAGTATTTATGACTGTCTGCTCAATGGACTCGATCCCACCGAAGCGATTTACGAAACTGATACGCCCAATTTGCATTTGATGCCTTCCCACATTGATCTGGTGGGAGCTGAAGTGGAGCTGGCGGATAAAGAAGCACGGGAATACCAGCTCAAAAGAATTACCGATCAGCTGCGCGATTACTACGATTACGTATTTATTGATTGTCTACCTTCCCTGGGACTGATCACCGTAAATGCCCTGACCGCTTCGGATACCGTCCTGGTACCGGTACAGTGCGAATATTTTGCCCTGGAGGGATTGAGTAAGCTCTCCAATACCATTTCCATTGTACAGGATAGTCTGAATCCCGACCTGAAGATCGAAGGTATTCTTCTGTCTATGTACGACAGTCGCCTACGAATGGCCAATATGGTGGTGGATGAGGTCAAGGAAATTTTTGGTGAGCAGGTGTTTAAGACCATTATTCACCGGAATTCCAAGATTGGAGAGGCGCCTACTTTACACGCTCCGATTGTACTGATTAATGCCAGTAGCCGTGGGGCCGTCAATTTTCTGAATCTCGCCGAAGAGTTTCTCAAGAATAACAACGACGATATCAAGTCGGATTTGGTAGAAGCCTTCTCTTAGCCAGGCGAGGTAGATTGTTTTGACCTGCAATAATATTCTTTCTTTTTGCTCTGCTGGTCTTTTGGCGCGGCTGTCTAGTCGTCTTCCCCATGGTATTGGGCTTGCTTTTTGTGTATCATATTGAACGATTACTTATGGTTTTACAAGTTTGCCTTTTGGAGAATAATTGCGGATCGGATGATCATCTAACTTAAAAAAAACCTAAATTATGAAACCCATATATCAAACCATCGGCCTCATCTTTCTATTGACAGTAGTCGCTTGTGATCAACAACCAGGAAGCGCCGGAATGGAGGCGGTAGGCGTAGAGGAAATGGTAGCACCCAAAACGGCACCGCCACCGCCACCGCCACAGGCTGAAGTCGAGATCGAGCGCAAACTGATCAAGGAAGGTCGGGTAGAATTCGAAACGAATGATTTGCCCGCAACCCGTAAAACTGTTTTTGCTGCTATCCATAAATACGAAGCTTACATTTCCTCGGATGAAGAATATACCTATTCGGGGCGGAAGAGTAATACCCTGGTCATCCGCGTACCTGCGGAAGATTTTGATAGTCTGTTGGCAGCTGCTACCCGGGGCATAGATCGATTTGATAGTAAGCAAATTAACGTAAAAGACGTAACTGAAGAGTTCCTGGATATTCAGGCGCGGCTAGAGACCAAAAAGGAACTGGAAGAACGTTACCTAAGCCTTTTACAAAGGGCTAATACGGTGACCGAAATCCTGGAAATTGAAAAGGAGATCGGAAACCTAAGATCCGAAATAGAATCCATCGAAGGACGCTTGCAATACCTGGAAAACCGGGTAGGCTATTCGACTCTTAGCCTGACTTTTTACGAAAGTATACCCGAGGATAATGCCTTTGCCCAAAAGTTTAAAAAAGGTTTCCGTAACGGCGGTGATAATCTAATTTGGTTCTTCGTTGGGCTGGTGAATATCTGGCCCTTCATCCTGATTGGTATTGCCCTGATTTTGGGTGTTCGGTGGTATCGCAAGCGAAAGAAAAAATAATTGATGTCAGATAAAAGAAACAAGGCTGCTGATTTACGGGGGCTCACCCGCTTACTAAAGGAAGCTACCCTCGGCGTGACGGATGTTGTAGAAGCGATGCACCGGCGAATAGTTCATCCCCCCTTCTTGCCTTCGACGGATATTCAGCATCTGATTACCGATATTGCAGGCTTCACGTACAAAAATATTAAGTGGAGCACCCGTCTCATTGGTGGTGGTTTGGATCGCCTGCTCGGACGTCTTACGCCCTTAATTAATGAGGGGAAAACCAGTACCCAAAGGGAAAGGATAAGAGCGGTATTAAACGGTGTGCTGGGCGACCATCTCGAAGCAACGGATAATCCCCTGCAAATTAAGATGATAGTCCGATGCGAATCCGAATACCTGGAACTCCGACAAGAGAAACGGACGGAAATATCCGGTGCGGTAAATGGTAAAATCCTCCTAATGATCCACGGCTCCTGCATGAATGAACGGCAGTGGACCAGAAAAGGACATAACCACGGACTGGCGCTGGCTCAGGAACTCGATAAAACGGCCCTTTTCCTACACTATAACAGCGGTCGGCACATCTCTTCCAATGGGCAGGATTTGAGTGCCTTACTGGAAGATTTGGTCCGTCATTGGCCCGTACCCCCGGAGGAAATCGTTATCTTGGGGCACAGCATGGGTGGGCTGGTGGCTAGATCTGCGGTGCACTATGCCCGGGAGGAACAGAAAGACTGGCCCCGTCACCTCAAAAAAATGGTTTTTTTGGGGACTCCTCACCAGGGGGCTTTATTGGAACGCTCCGGGAACTATCTGGATGTACTGCTCGACAAAATCCATTATACCAGGCCGCTGGCTCGACTGGGGAAAATCCGCAGTGCTGGGGTGACGGATTTACGCTATGGTAGCCTGCTCGACGAAGATTGGCAGGATAAAGACCGCTTTGATCTGGCGGCCTATGGGCAATCCACTGTTCCTTTGCCCAGAGAAGTAGACTGCTACAGTATAGCTGCGGTGAAAAATAAAGGTACGAAGCTGGAAATGCTACAGGGGGATGGTCTGGTTGGCCTAAAAAGTGCACTTGGACAGCATAAAGACGCTAAACGGGACTTGCAGTTTGAAGAACGCAATACCTGGATTGCCTATGGGAACGGCCATCTGGATTTACTAAATGATCCTTCCGTTTATGCGAAAATTCAGTCTTGGCTGGATTGATTTATTTGGATTCTTTTCACACTTTTTGTCCCTTTCCATGTTCCATTAATATGGAGTTTTTGTTGCACCTGATTAATCAGGCTGATCTGGGCATCAGTCTGCTGATTTTTATTTTTGGTCTGGCGGCTTTTATCCTGTCCACTATCTCTGGTGGAGGCGGGGCTTTAGTTTTGGTGCCCGTTCTGAACTGGACGCTTGGGCTCAGCAATACCGCACCGGTACTGAATTTAGGGGTTTTCCTGGGGCGTCCTGCCCGCTTGATTATCTTCTGGAAGCACATCAACTGGAAAGTATGTCTTTATTACGCTCCGGCGGCCATTGGTGGGGCCTATTTAGGCGCCTGGCTATTCTTTCAATTTCGTCTAGAGTGGTTACAGATTCTGGTGGGCTTATTTTTGATCAGTACGATTTGGCAGTATCGCTTCGGTAAGAAAGAGCGCTCCTTTACTATGCGGCTATGGTATTTTGTGCCCCTGGGGATTTTGGTTTCTGTCTTCGGTACGATCATCGGAGCTATGGGTCCGGTTTTAAATCCTTTCTATCTGAACTTAGGTCTGGACAAAGAAGAATTGATCGCTACCAAGACGGCCAATTCCTTTTTGATGGGGCTTTCGCAAATTGGCAGCTATACTTTTTTTGGCTTATTGAAAGATGAATACTGGATATATGGCCTTATCCTGGGTGTTGGGGCTTCGCTGGGCAGTATTGTCGGAAAGCGATTCCTGTCCGACATGAGTAGCACGAGTTTTAGACGTTGGGTAATTGCGCTAATGGTGATTAGCGGTGGTATGCTTATCTTTAAACAATTACAGGCCTTGTTGTAGGCTAGCTAGAAAAGGTTATGAATATTAAAAACCAATAAGACCATCAGTCCAATGATGGCAATGAGGGTGGGAAGAGGGTAGTTATTGATATTCAGAGGGATGCGGAAGGGGGCACTACTGCCTTTTGTGTGTGTTTTGCGAAAGCGCAACAAAGCGATATTAACGGTGATAAATAAAATAAAAACGAAAATATTGCTCATACTGGCGACGACCTTTAAATTACCGATTAGGCTAAAGGCAACGACTAATATACCAATAGCGATAATGGCGAAAGTAGGCGTATTTCGCTTTTCATCTACCTGGGTTAGCTTTTGCATCCAGGTGATGTTGCTGTCTCGTGCAATGTCGAAGAGTAAACGGCTGCTGCCCAAAATATTAGACAGAATGGTTTTGCTGGTAGCAAATAGAGCGACGACAACCAGCCCCGTCACCCAGGCTTTTCCGGCTACCGTTTCTAATACTTGCGCCAGCGGTCCTTTGCTTTCGGCTAGTTCCTGCGGATCCATTACGTTAACGGAACTGATGGCGATCAGTACGTAGATTATTAAGACGAGTACACCGGAGATGAGGATACCCCGGGGCATCGTTTTCTCTGGCATTTTTACCTCCTCGGCCATTTTTACCAGGTCTTCAAAACCCACGTAACTAAAAAAGATGAGCGCGGAGCCCAGAAAAAGTCCACGGGGTCCCGTTTCCGGTAAGGCCAGCAAGTCGGCTTCTCCCCAGGAGGGAAGCGCAAACCAGATGACCGATCCCAGCCCAAGCAAAGTAATTATGGTAGCGAGGCTGTTGAACCAGGAAGATTCTTTGGCCCCAATGATATTAATGAGACTCATAAAAACGACGATACCGATGGTTGTTATCCAGTGGGGTACCTCGAGCAAGCGACCCAGGTAATCACTAAAGCTGATAGCAATGGCTGCCGGAGCAATAATACCCGTAAATAGCATGATGCCTGATAATCGCAGGGCGGTCTTTTCACTGAAGCTCTGTTTGATGTATTCAAAGCTACCGCCGGCATCCGGGAACTGGCTGACAAATTCGGCGTAAGCCATACCCGTTAAGAGAGCCACTCCGGCAGCTATCGCAAAACTTAGCCATAGCATATTTCCGGCCAGGCCTGCCGCCTCCCCAATAATGGCGTAGATGCCGGCCCCCACAATCCCCCCGACACCAAACATAATTACATCCCCCAGTCCCAACTCTCTGTTCAGCTTACCTTCTTGTTTTGCCATAAATGCTTTTTTTACGAAAAGTGAAAGTGGCCGAATTGTTTGATAAAACACTACCTTTGCGGCCATGTGGCAAGAAATTCGAATGACACTCCGGCTGGGCTGGCCCATCATCCTGGGAAATTTGACGCACATGGCGCTGGGCGTCATCGATAATGCCATGGTAGGTGCTATCCATAGCTCCCAGTTGGCGGCCGCTTCTTTTGTCAACAATCTAATCTCTTTACCGCTGATCCTGGGTACGGGCCTGACTATGGCCATTTCCCCGTTGGTTGCTTCGGCGCAGGGAGAGGGGGATACCGATAAGCCCCTGCGTATCCTGTATAATGGTCTGTGGATCGTTTTGATCCTGTCGCTATTGCTGGCGATCCTCATTACTTGTCGGATCGACCTGGTTTTTTATTTGGGGCAGGATAAGATTGTAGCGCGCCTGGCACAGCCGTATTTAGTTTGGATGATCTGGGGGACGGTACCCATGGTGCTTTTCATGGCGCTAAAACAATTTACGGATGGCCTGGGGTATACCCGCATCCCGATGTACATCGCGCTGGCGGCGATCCCCATTAATTTTTTGGTGAACTACGCTTTCATCTTTGGTAAATGGGGGGCACCCCGTCTGGAATTGGAAGGGGCCGGCGTGGGAACCCTGGTATCCCGCATTGTGATCATGATTGCTCTGGCCTGGTGGATTATTCGGGGGCGTCAGTTTGCGCCTTTTCGACAAAATTTAAAGGAGCAGTTACAGTTACGGACCGATCGATTCTGGGACGTGCTGCGTATTGGTATCCCTTCCAGCCTACAGTACGGTATGGAGTCGGCTGCTTTTGCCATCTCTGGTATCATGTCGGGTTGGCTGGGTTATGTACAACAGGCGGCCCATCAAATTGCCCTGAGTATTGCGGCGATTACTTTCATGGTCTCCCTGGGCATCAGTGCGGCGGGAAGTATTCGGGTGGCTTTTGCTTACGGCAAAAAAGAATGGAAAAAAGCCCGGGATATCGGAACCTCTACGCTGTGGATGGCAGTAGGCTATGGCCTGCTTTGCGCTATTTTATTTATCGTTTTCCGCTTTCACTTACCTTTGTTATTTAACGACGAAGCACAGGTCATCACCTTTGCAGCTAATCTATTGATTCTGGCGGCGGCTTTCCAGATCTCCGATTCGGTGCAGGCGGTTGGCGTTGGTCTGCTGCGTGGCTTGCAGGATGTACGTATCCCAACTATCTTGGTAGGTATTGCCTACTGGGTACTGGGTATTCCGATCGGTTATATCCTGGCTTTTTATACCGGCCTGGAGGTTTACGGTATCTGGATAGGGTTACTGGCCGGCCTTAGTTTTTCTGCCATCTTACTTTCTATTCGCTTCTTGCGGATTACCGGTAACAAATACGCGGAAAAGCGTCGCCGTTTGAATCCGCACCGGACAATTGTGAAATAGCTTTCAACTAAATTTTGAACATACCAAAAGATTTTGCTTTTTTAGGAGATAAGAATACCCAACAAATAACTATCTCAAACAATTCAACTCCCGATATGACACAAAACTATACAGAGATCGACGATGATATTCACTGGTATAAAGACGCCATCATTTACGAACTACATATCAAAGCCTTTATGGATCATAATGGCGATGGGGTTGGAGATTTTATGGGCCTGCTCAACCGCCTGGATTATCTCGAAGACCTGGGAGTCACGGCGATCTGGTTACTACCTTTTTATCCTTCGCCACTACGGGATGACGGCTACGACATTGCCGATTATTATAACATCAATCCTTCTTACGGTAAGCTGAGCCATTTAAAGAAATTTATCAAAGCGGCCCACGCCCGGGACATGAAGGTGATTACGGAGTTGGTACTCAACCATACCTCCGATCAGCACCCCTGGTTTCAGCGAGCCCGTCGGGCACCCAAAGACTCTCCGGAAAGGAATTATTACGTCTGGTCGGACAATCCCAAGCAATATAAGGACGTACGTATTATCTTCCAGGATTACGAGGCCTCGAACTGGACCTGGGATCCGGTGGCGAAGCAGTACTACTGGCATCGCTTTTTTCATCACCAACCCGATTTGAACTTTGATAATCCCCAGGTCCAGGAAGAAGTATTTACCATCCTGGATTACTGGTTGAATATGGGGGTAGATGGCTTTCGCCTGGATGCCGTGCCCTATTTATTTGAAAGGGAGGGGACCAACTGCGAAAATCTACCGGAGACGCACGCGTTTCTCAAAAAGATTCGCAAACACGTGGATGACAATCACACTGGTAAGATGCTTTTGGCGGAAGCCAATATGTGGCCCGAAGATTCGGCCGCTTACTTTGGTGATGGGGATGAGTGCCATATGAACTATCACTTTCCGATTATGCCGCGTATGTTTATGGCCTTGCAAATGGAAGATCGCTATCCGATTACCGACATTTTTGATCAAACGCCGGATATTCCCAATACTTGCCAGTGGGCCATTTTTCTGCGTAACCACGATGAACTGACCCTGGAGATGGTGACCGACCAGGAACGCGATTATATGTATAAAGTCTACGCTAAAAACCCAAAGGCGAAGATCAATCTCGGTATCCGTCACCGACTCGCCCCGTTGATGGACAACAATCGCAAAAAAATCGAACTGATCAATTATTTGTTATTCTCTATGCCGGGAACGCCGGTGATTTACTACGGCGACGAGATCGGAATGGGTGATAATTATTACCTGGGAGACCGCGATGGGGTACGTACGCCGATGCAATGGTCGCCCGATCGTAACGCTGGTTTCTCAGAAGGGAATCCGCAGCAACTTTATCTGCCGCTGATCCTGGATCCGGAATACCACTACGGAGCCGTTAATGTAGAGACGCAAAAGGGGAATAGTTCCTCCCTGCTTTGGTGGATGAAGCGCGTGATTAATATGCGTAAAAAATTCAAAGCCTTCAGTCGCGGGAATATCGCTTTTTTACACCCGGAAAACTCCAAGGTGCTGGCCTTCACGCGTACTTACCAGAGTGAGATTATTCTGGTGGTGGTCAATTTGTCCCGTTTTTCTCAAAGTGCTGAGCTGGATCTGAATGAATATGCCGGTTACACGCCCATGGAAGTCTTCAGTAAAAACAAATTTCCGGTGGTGCAGGAGCATCAGGACTATACCTTTACCTTGAGTCCGCACGCTTATCACTGGTTCCTATTGAAGAAGAAAAGCACAGACATAACGGGACATACGGCGCTTCCCAGCGTTGAACTCGAGTCTTGGGAAGAAGTAGGTGGGAATGCCTTTCGGCAAAAACTGGAAAATGAGTTGCTGCCCGTTTATTTGTATCGCAGTGAATGGTTTGTGGATCGCGACCGAAAAATCCACGATATCAAAATCATTGATCAGTTGAAAATGCCAATTAACGGACACAATGGCTTTTTAATGATTCTACAGGTAGATTACGAAAGTAGTCTGCCTAGTTTATATCAAATTGGCCTGACCTTCGGGGAGCAGTCGGCATTATACCGAAGTGGTCTGCCTACTTCCGGAGGGATTATTGCTCAAGCCCAAGTGGGTGAGGTATCGGGTGTGATTTACGATGGGCTGTTAGATGCTGACCTGCAGCGACAATTGATGGTCAAAGTAGCCGAGAATAAAAAAATAAAGTCAACCAATGGCCGTATTCGCTTTAAAGGCAATAAGTCACTGAGTAAGTACTATCAGGAATCCGAAGAGATACGTACCAGGACTTTGTTATCGAGCTATCACAATAATATTTCGGTCTTGTACAATAACGATTATTATCTAAAGCTCTATCGAAAGCTAGATCGCTCGATTAATCCTGATCTGGAGATTACCCGGTTCCTAAGCAAGGAAAAATCCTTTCCCCATATTCCCCGATTGACGGGTAGCATAAAGCTACAACTTAAGGATGAGACCATTACACTGGGAATGGCTCAAAAAGCCGTGGATCACCAGTCCGATTCCTGGACCTATCTGCTTGACGACTTACGCCGTTTTTACGAAGAGGTGCAATCTTCCAATAATCTTAAGTTGAGCTCGCGGAAGAAGGGTTCTTTGTCGGCACCCATCGCCTACGAAGATATCCCTAATGAAGAGCTGAAACTCCTGATGGGGGCGGTTACGGCAGAAAGGGTGCGCCTTTTAGGAAAAAGGGTAGCAAAGCTTCACCTGGCGATGGTAGGAGAGGAGGGAGAACCAGATTTTGGTCCGGAAGTTTTCTCTCTGCATTATCAGCGTTCGCTGTTTTCTGCCTACCAATCAAAGGTCAGGAGAGCTTACCAGCACCTGAACAAACACTACAAAAATATTCCGGAAGATCTGCGGCGTGAGGCAGAGCAAGTCTGGTCCCTGAAAAGAGAGGTGCAGGCCGTGCTCAAACAGATCTACCAAAAGAAAATTAATATTGCCAAGCTGAGAACTCACGGTGATCTGACACTTGGGCAGGTGCTTTTTACGGGGCGTGATTTCGTCTTTGTCGATTTCGAGGGGGAGCCCTCCCTTCGCTACAGTGAGCGCCGGCTAAAACGAGCAGCACTAGAGGATGTGGCCACTATGATACGCTCTTTCCATTACGTCGCTTACGAAGGATTACTAAATAACAACAACCTGCGAGCGGAGGAAAAAGTAGAAATGCAACCCTGGGCCGAGAAATGGTACCACTACATGAGCCAAATCTTCATCAAGGCCTATATGATTCGGGCGGAAAGTGATCTTTTGGTGCCGGAAGCAGAAGAAGACCTAAGACGGATCATGGATGTCTTCCTCCTCGAACGCATGATGGTAGAATTAGATCAGGAATTAAAACCTCCTTATCGTCGTTTGCAGGTGCCACTTAGCGGTATTATTGGGATTATGAAGCGGTATCAATAGATATTCGTTAATAAAAAATGATTTACCTAAAAGGTCGTTAATTATGATACGTTTATTCTGTCTCTTCCTGATTTCCATTCTACTGGGTAATATGACCTTTGCGCAGCGGCTAGCCGTTCACGATAGTGATCGTTTTCTAATGAGAGAGGATGGCCAACCTTTCTTCTGGTTAGCAGATACTGCCTGGGAGCTATTTCACCGCTGTGATCGCGAAGCGGCCAGTATGTATTTAGAAAAACGGGCTTCCCAGGGCTTTAATGTCATACAAGCAGTAGCGCTTGCCGAGTTAGACGGCCTAAATACGCCGAACCCTTACGGTGAGCGACCCTTGATGGACAACGATCCGAACCGGCCTAATGAACGCTATTTTGAACACGTTGATTTTATTATCAACAAAGCGGATGAATTAGGCTTATACATTGCACTATTACCTACCTGGGGGGATAAGGTGAATAGGAAAAGCTGGGGCGTAGGTCCGGAAGTCTTTAATGTGGAAAATGCAGCCGTTTTTGGGCGCTGGATGGGAGAGCGGTATAAAGACTATGACAATATTATCTGGATCATTGGTGGTGATCGTAATCCTAACCCTGATTCGAACGAGGTGGAAATATGGAATGCCATGGCGGAGGCTATTGCCGCGGCCACAGGAGGGTACGAGGAATGCCTGATGAGTTTCCACCCACAACCTAAGGAAGCCGGAGGATCTTCGACCTGGTTTCATCAGGAAAAATGGCTAGACTTTAATATGCACCAGACTGGGCATTGCGCCAATCAGGGGACCTATAAGCATATTAGTCATGATTATACGCTGCAGCCGATCAAGCCCGTTTTGGATGGTGAGCCGCTCTATGAGGATCATCCCAATTGCTTTAATGCTCGGGAATTAGGGCATAGTATTCCGCGAGATATCAGACGAATTATGTACTGGAACGTTTTTGCCGGCGCCTTTGGCCAATCTTACGGCTGTCACGATGTTTGGCAGATGTATACCCTCGATAAAGAGCCGATTAATCAGCCCCTGCGGCCCTGGCCGGAAGCGCTGGATCTGCCCATGGCCAATCAGGTGCGCCACTTGAAGGAATTAATGCTTTCCAGACCCTTTTTTACCAGAATACCGGATCAGTCCTTAATCGTCGGAAAGCAGCCGGATGATCAAACGTATAAAATAGCTACCCGGGATCAGGGAGGAACTTACGCCATGGTATACCTGCCGGTCGGTGGCACAGCGAATTTGAATGTATCGGCGATGGCCCAAAAAAGATTATCTGCCTGGTGGTTTGATCCCCGGACAGGAAGTGCCTTTTCAGCGGGGAAGCTGAAAAAAGGGAACCAGGTGACGATCACCGCTCCCAGTAGTGGCCCGGGTAATGATTGGGTCCTGGTATTGGATGCTAAGTCATATCCAACACCAGGCCACTCAGATCAGTAGTTATATCTATTTCGGCAGGGACCAACCATTATGGTAATGGGCATTAATCAGCTGATTGGCCTCTTTGTCTTTACCGAAATTACCTTTTTGGGCATCCCAGTAGACCTTCCGGCCGGTCTTAAAGGCAATATTACCCATGTGGGCATTGATGGCGGCAATACTACCGGTTTCGATACCACATTTGAGTAGGGAGGCATCATTTTTCTCCATGGCTTCTACGAAGTTGCGCGCGTGCTGCTGCAGATAGTTGGCATTCCCTTTACTTTGTTCGGGTATGGCATCGATTTTGAATCGGCGCATGCCATCTTTGGTTTCTTCTTCCGGAATGAGTTCCCAGCCCTGACGGTTCACCACGATGGTACCCAGGTTCCCGATAAAGGCGATGCCTTCGGTGCGTCCGTAATTGCCGTTGTTGATACCCGTGGCGTGTTCCCAGAGCATATTAAAGTTATCATACTCATAAACGGTCTGTAGGGTATCCGGCGTCTCCGAAGCATCGTTGGGGTAGGCCAGCTTACCGCCCGAAGCCATGACTGATTTGGGTGCTTTGGCACCCATAGCGTAAAGCGCGATGTCGATCTCGTGTACGCCCCAGTCGGTCATTAGTCCACCAGCGTAGTCCCAGAACCAGCGAAAATTAAAGTGAAAGCGGTTCGGGTTGAAAGGGCGATCGGGCGCTGGTCCCAGCCACATTTGATAGTCAACACCTGCGGGTACAGGACTATCCGGCTTAACGGGTACGGGTTCCATCCATCCCTGATAAGCCCAGACTTTGACCAGACGAATCTGACCCACTACCTGGCGGCGCACCAGATCAATAGCTTGCTCGTAGTGTGTACCACTGCGCTGCCACTGTCCGACCTGGATCATTCGGTCGGATTTACTGGCGGCCTCCATCATGACCCGGGCTTCCTGGATAGAATTAGCTAGCGGTTTTTCAATATAAACATGCTTTCCGGCATCGAGTGCATCCAGTAGCATGAGGCAGTGCCAATGGTCGGGCGTGCCGATAATGACGGCATCGATGTCTTGTTGTTCTAGCAATTTGCGATAATCTTTGTATAGTTTGGGCTTTTTGCCGCGGGCCCGCATTACATCGGCCGCACGTCGCTCCAATACTTTGTCGTCCACATCACAGAGCGCGACACATTCTACCTGATCCATACTGAGGTGCGCTCGCATATCAGACCAGCCCATGCCGTTGCAGCCAATGACGCCAAAATTGATCTTATCATTGGGCGAAATGGTTTTGCGTTTGGCAGCTAAGGCCTCTAAGGAGGAGAAACTAAACAAGGTGCCGGCACTGGCCAGCATACTCATTTGTACAAATTTACGGCGGGAAGCTTTCATGCGTAAGTAGTTTTAGAAGTTGTTTAAAAACTCCTCAATATGCCCTTGGCAAATCATTGATGGCCAATACTTCAGCTATTTTTGGCCATCAAGCATTTACCAATCATCGCATCAGAAATTCCTAAACAACTTCTTAGTTAAATATTCATTGAACAAAAGGTCCCCCTTAAAAAAGGGGTAAGGGGGATGGATAAGGAAAAAAGAATTCTAAAGGACTTTTTTAATCCAGAAAAAACATATCCAAAACCAACGGCCCCTAATTAAATAATACAGGGAGTTAAGATAAGGAAATATTTAGTGGTTTTGGAAAAGGAAACAAGATTTTGTTTCATTAAACAAAACTACGAATGGAACGTCATTTACTTGACAAGAAAAAACAGTATGAAAGCAACAATCCTCATTTTATGGAGCTTATTATTCCTGACGATGGTCAATACGGCCTTTGCCCAGGTTAAATACGAAAAAGAATACCGGCTGGATATAGCAGAGGTGCCCGATTCCGCCCGTCAGTTTTTAGCAGAACTGGCCTTTGAAAAGCGGATCAAATGGTACCAAGAAGAGGGCCTGGAAGATGTATCCATAGAAGCTAAAACAAAAAATAAAGGCAACCGAAAAAAATACAGTATCGAATTTGATAAGAACGGGATCTTTGAAGACGTGGAGATCGAGATAGGCTGGGCTGAGATTCCCTCAGCAGTGCAGCATCGCGTCTGTTCCTACCTGGACCGTTCTTTTGATAAATTTAAGATAGAAAGGGCGCAGGTTCAATTCACGGGAGAACATCCGGCCATAAAGGCTAAGGTGAGGGAGGCCTCCGTTCAGCCGAGCCCGCAGGTTACGACCCGTTACGAACTAATTGCAAAAGTCAAAAAGGAGAAAAATTTCCAGAAACTAGAATTACTGTTTAATCTGGAAGGAGAACTGATCCGTCAATCCAGAATTGTCTCCACCAATACCGATAACCTTGAATACTAGAATACTACTGCTTTCGGCGTTTGTACTAATGGCCTGGACGGTATCAGCTCAGACCCGTACCCAGTATGGAGTTTTGCCCGCCATCAATCTCAATAAGAAAATCAATGCCCGGTACAAGCTTAACTTTAAACTGGAAGGCAGGCAGCGGCTTTTCCAGCAGGGAGAATCCGCTGCCGATTACCAATTGACCGATCTGGCGCTAGTCCTGGCCCGTCGCATGGGCCTGGATCACAGCCTGGCCGGTGGTTACCTGATTCGCTTTCGGGAAGGGGAGCGCATTCACCGCCTGATTCAGCAGTGGGCTTTTGAAGGGGGCTTTACCAATTTGGGCTTAGTCCACCGTTTTGTCCTGGATCAGACTTTTGCCCCCTCCGAGGCAGCACAATTTCGGCTGCGTTACCGGGCTGCCATTCAATTCCCCCTCAGTGGACAGTCGCTCAATGAGCGTGAGCTCTACCTGAAAATGAGTAACGAATACCTGGGCGAATTACAAGCGGCCGAATACGATCTGGAAATCCGACTGGTGTTAGCCCTGGGTTACCGCATCACAGATAATAATAAATTGGAATTGGGGCTAGACAACCGCTACGATGCCTTCCTGCGGGACGAGGGGCGCCTGCGCGCCTGGTCTACTTTAACCTGGTATCGGGCGTTTTAGTCAAACACCCTTCACATCCGGAATAAACTGCCGCAAATAACTCGCACTCTGCACCAGTGAGGCCTTACGTTTTTCCAGACTACCTTCGTAGGCGCGATCTTCGACCTCCACGCAGACGGGGCCGGTATAGCCCACATCGGTGAGGATGGAGAAGAATTGTCCCCAGTCGACGTCGCCCATACCGGGAAGTTTGGGGGTGTGGTACTGCTTGGGCGTAGCCATGATCCCCACTTGGTTTAATCTTTCCCGATCCAGCCGCACGTCCTTGGCGTGGATATGGAAGAGCTTATGCGAAAAGTCGCGCATGGGTTGCAGGTAGTCCATCATCTGCCAGATCATATGCGAGGGATCGTAGTTGAGCCCAAAGTGATCGCTGGGGATGGCCTCAAACATCTTACGCCAGACGGCCGGCGACTGGGCCAGGTTCTTACCGCCCGGATACTCATCGTTGGTGAAGTACATGGGGCAGTTCTCGATACCTACGCGTACCTCCATCTCTTCGGCGTATTGGATGATCGGTGGCCAAATCTCCAGGAAGCGCGACCAGTTGTCTTCCACGCTTTTGCGCCAGTCGCGGCCGATAAAGGTATTCATTTGGTGGATGCCCAGTAGTTTAGCCGCGCGGATTACCTTTTTGATGTGTGCTACGTAGGCTTGCGAGGCCTCCTCGTCGGGCGTTAGCGGATTGGGGTAATAGCCAAGGCCACTGATCTGTATGCCGTGAGATTCGGCCAGGGCCAGCGTCTCTTTCGCCTGACTTTCGTTAAAATCGCTGACGTCGATGTGAGTGACACCCGCGTAGCGCCGCTCGGCTTTACCGACGGGCCAGCACATCACTTCTACACAGTCGTAACTGGCTTTGGCGGCGATGTCAAACACTTCGGCGAGCGATAATTCGGGTAAGATGGCGGAGACGAATCCTAGTTGTAGCATATTGGTTGTGTTTTTTCTTGGAGCACTAATATAAAGAAAACTACCTTTTTTACGTATTTTATCATCACTGGTAACTATAGGCCCAGGTTCATCACTTTAAATTGAATAAATTATGCCTTCCTTACGTTATTTCTCCTACTTACTTTTCCTTTTAGGTCTATTCAGCTGCGAAAAAGAAGTGGAACTCGAAACGCCTCCCAACATCCTCTTCTGTATCGCCGACGACTGGGGCTGGCCCCACGCGGGTGTCTACGGCGATTCCGTGGTTCAGACCCCCACTTTTGATCGCCTGGCGCACGAAGGACTCCTTTTTGAGCAGGCTTATATCTCCAGTCCTTCCTGTACGCCCAGCCGTAGTGCGGTATTGACGGGGCAGCATTTCTGGCGACTGGAGCAGGCGGCTAATCTTTGGTCTACCCTGGATCGGGAGATCCCGGTGTACCCCCTATTGATGAAGGAGGCCGGCTACGCGATCGGCTCCTGGCGTAAATCCTGGGGCCCGGGTGATCTTTCCGCGGGGGGCTACGATACGCTGCGGCCTGCTGGCAAAAAATACGAGGAGTTTGGGGCTTTTCTGGCAGAAAAACCGGCCGATCAGCCCTTTTGCTTCTGGTTGGGCGCTTCCGATCCGCATCGGCCATACGAGGCTGGCAGCGGAGCGGCCGCTGGCATAGATGTGGATAAATTAACGGTACCAGGCTTTTATCCCGATAATGATACGATCCGTAACGATATCGCCGATTACTACTACGAAGTCAATCGTTTTGACCGCGACGTGGGGCTGGCGATAGCTATGTTAGATAGTCTTGGCGAACTGGAGAACACCATTATCGTGGTGACCGGTGATCACGGTATGCCCTTTCCACGCTGCAAAGCGAATTTATACGATTGGGGTACCCGGGTACCTTTAGTACTACGCTGGGGCGCAAAAATCCGGGAGCCGCAGCGGATAGAGGAGTTTGTCTCCCTGATTGATCTGGCGCCTACCTTCCTGGAGTTGGCCGGTGTACCGGTGCCAGAGGAAATGACCGGAACCTCACTTGCTCCATTTGTGCGGGGGGAAGCGATGGAAAGTAATTTTGTCACCATGGGGCGGGAGCGGCATACGCCCGCGCAGCAATCCCCCTCCATGGCCGGATACCCCGCCCGGGCCATCCGTACGGAAGACTACCTGTATATCCGCAACCTCTTTCCCGAGCGCTGGCCCGCGGGTGTGCCCATAGGTGCGACGCATCCCTTTGGCACTTTTGCCGATAGCGATAATGGCCCGACCAAGACTTTCTTGTTGGAAAATCGTGACGATCCGGCCGTTCGTCCTTACTACGACTGGTGTTTTGCCCAGCGGCCCGCCGAAGAACTCTACGCGATTGGCGATGATCCTTACCAACTGAATAACCTGTCCGATCAGCGGGCTTACCGGGATATTAAAGAACAATTGTCGACTCGCCTGGATTCCGTACTCATCGCCACCGAAGATCCCCGGATGACGGATAGTTTAGCCCTTTTCGATACTTATCCGTACCGTGGCTCTTATCCATTGAATTTGGATGGAGTTAAGTAGTAAAAGAAACAGGTATATTTTGCGTCCACAGATTAGCACTAATTGGGTCACGGATTAACGCAGATGCTTGCACTAAGCAAATATTATTCTCCGCAGACAATGGACAGTTTTGAAATTTGTGAGAATTCATAAAAATCTGCGAAAATTAGTGCCCCCTAATGAAACACCACGTGCAGCAGCACCAAAGAAGCCAATAGCCCGATCCCAATTTGTAAAATACGTGGCGAATCGTAGACAATCAGCTCGCGACCCTTGTGCCAGCCGTGGCGGAAGCTACTGAGGCTGACCAGGCCAAAGGCGATCAGAATCACCCACATGGCGCGCACAAAGTAATTCATCTCTGGAAAGAAGTAGATTATGATTAGATGTAGCGAGATGGTCGACAAAAAAGCGACCAGCGTCAGGCGCTGACTGGGCGCTACCATAAAGGCGGCCGTACAGATCAGTACCACGATACCACAGTTGATGTAATAGCGTAAATTATTGAGCGTGTGCGTAAAGGCCGCTTCCGGGTTCTCGAATTTTAGGTAGAGCAGGATCAATCCCATAGTGACGCCGGAGACCAGCGCGACCAAAATGGTTTTGCGGCCAGCGTTGACGATCTGTGCCTCCGAAGCGTTCTTATTGATGTATTCCTTATAAATATCAATAGACCAAAGCGTCGCCAGCGAGTTGAAAGTGGAGTCGACCGTACTCATTAGCGAAGCAAAGAGGGCACAGAGAATGATCCCCTTGACGCCAGTGGGTAGGTAGGTCTTGACCAAGTAAGGAAAGGCCATATCCGGCTCGCTCAGCCCGTCCGGGCCCAGTATACCGACCAGGGCAATGCCGGGCACTACAATCAGTATCGCCATGACGTATTTCATCAGGCCACCGACCATCAGTCCGACCTGGGCTTCCTTTAGGTTTTTTGCGGCCAGCGATCGCTGCATAATTGTTTGGTTGGCACACCAATAATTGATGTTAAGCAGGAATAAACCAAAAATGTGCGTCCAGGGGAGGGTGGGGTGATCAGCTGGTAAGTGCAGATGCATGAGCTCGGGTGTCTTCTCGTACAATTGTGCCCAACCGCCCAGGTGGTGGATGGCTACAAAAAGTACGACAAAGCCGCCCGTGAGTAAGATGCCAAACTGGATAATATCGGTCTTGACCACGGCACTCAGCCCGCCCAAATAGGTGTAAATTGCTGAGAAAATACCCAGACCCAGGATCAATATTGAAATGACCGTCAGCCGATCCGGACTGATGGAGGCCAGGTATTCCGAAAAGACCAATTCGGCGGCGTAGGCCCCCCAGAAAAGTGCAGCCCCTAAGGTGATGGTCGAAAAGATGAGTAAATTCGCCAGGGAATAGAAGAGCGCCACTGTCTTGCCAAGCCGCTTCTTGATGAATTGCGTTACCGTGATGACCCTTTCTTTCAGGTATAAAGGCACAAAAATAAAGGCGGCCAATAGGATGCCCTGCACCGCATTAATCTCCAGGCTGGCTTGCGCCAAACCGTATAGATAAGCCGAGCCCATCATCCCCAGAAACTGATAACCGTTGACATTGGTAGCAATGGAAGACAGAGCAATAGAGGGCCAGCGCAGATTACGGGAGCTGAGGAAATACTGCTCGACACTGACGTTTTTTCCGGTTTTGCCCGAAAGGGCCACCCAGAAAATAGCGCTAAAATAGACCAGGACGATAATCAGATCAAGCATAAAAAATTAATTTCTGGGGCCAGCGGATAAGGGGCTTTGTGGCGGCTTTGTAGGCCTACGCATTTGGACTTCTGGCATGGAGAAAGTAGGAATGTGGGGTAGCACGTATTTGGCGAAAAGTTTGCACTCATCGGCGTGTGGATAACCGGAGAAAATAAAGGCTCGAATGCCCATATCCATGTAAGACTGAATCTTGCGTAATACCTGACCGGGATTGCCTACGATGGCCGCTCCGCAACCGGAGCGCGCCCGGCCGATTCCCGTCCATAGGTGCTCTTCCACAAAGCCTTCGTCATTAGCCATGGAGCGGGTCTCCGTCTGGCGCGCTACGCCGTAGGATTTGGCATCCAATGCGCGTTCCCGGATCTCGGTCCCTTTTTTCTCATCGATAAAGCGCATGAGCTCCCGGGCGGCGGCGCGGGCTTCGGCTTCGGTTTCTCGCACAATAACGTGCACGCGTAATCCAAAATCAACTTTACGGCCGTAGGTCGCTGCCTTTTGACTCATTTTTTGCATCAGTTCAGCTAGTCTTTCTTTGGTTTCGGGCCACATTAGGTAGACATCGCAGTGCTCCGCACAGAGATCTACCGCAGGGGGCGAGTAGCCACCGAAGTAGAGTAGGGGGCCCCCATTTTGCTGATAGGTCTTCACCGGATCGGTATTGTCCAGTTTCAGCTGATAAAATTCGCCCTGATGGTCAATATAGTCCTGGGTCCAGCCTTGCTTAAGGATCTCAATCACCTCGCGGGAACGCTGGTAGCGTTCGGCAGAGGAGAGCTCCGTACCCGGCAAATTGGAAGATATGATATTAATGGTCAGCCTTCCCCGAAGGAGATGATCCAGCGTAGCGATGGCCCTGCCCAGCATGGGCGGATGTACTTCACCACAGCGAATGGCGGTGAGGAGATTGATTTGAGTAGTCAGGGGTGCCACGGCCGATGCAAAGATCAGCGTATCTTGTCCTACCTGATAAGAAGAGGGGCAAAGGATATTGCGGTAGCCCAGGCGATCGGCGCACAGCGCTACGTTGGAGGTATTCGACCAATCACTTTTATAGCGAATATCGTGGTGCCCCAGGTACCGATCATCACCATTGCAAAGGGGCGCAAACCAGGCTACTTCGGCACCTTCGAGCTGTGGAGAGCGTATTTCAATAGGAGGCAAGTTCATAGCGATATTTTCTTAAAATGAAAGTAAAAATATTAATTTGAAGATAAAATACCATTTCTGAGATGTCTTTTAATTTACTTAACCATGTCTAACTGTATCTTTTGTGAAATCGTGCGAGGCCAGGCCCCTTCCTGGAAGGTATACGAAAATGAATGGGTGTACGCCTTTTTAGATATCAATCCGGTGAGCCGATACCACACACTGGTGATCCCCAAACGCCACTACGTCAATATCTTTGACGTACCCGACGAAGAACTTCGTGAAGTCATTTCGGTAGTAGGTAAGCTTGCAAAATACTACAAAGCGGAACTGAAGCTCGAAGGCCTGCAGGTGATCAACAATAATGGTCGGCCTGGCCAGCAGGACGTCTTTCATATCCATTATCACTTGATACCCAGGTCAATCGGCGACGGACAAAACATCCGTTGGAAAACCTTTTCAAGATGGCGGGCAGATTTTGATCAGATGCTGAAGCAGATAGATATTGTAGACTAGCCTTTTTTCAGTTCCGAAATTTCTTTATCAAGGCTAAAAATTGTATGTTTTTGAATTCGTAATGTTCTTTACGGAATGAACTCACGTTGAACCAAAAACACAGATAAATGAACGTACAAGAGATTTTAGATCAATTAAAACCACTCATCCTGACTTATGGCACTAAGCTGATCGGTGCCATTCTGGTACTGATACTGGGTATCTGGATTATCAAATTTCTGGTCCGTAGCTTTACCCGGCTTATGGACAAGCGGGAGATCGACACTTCCCTGAGACCCTTTCTGAAAAGCATTGTCAGCGTTTTACTCCGCGTATTGTTGATTATCAGTGTCTTGGGGATGCTCGGTATCGAAATGACCTCCTTCATTGCCATTATTGGTGCGGCCGGTTTGGCGATTGGTATGGCGCTTTCCGGTACCCTGCAGAATTTTGCGGGTGGGGTGATGATCTTGCTCTTTAAGCCTTTCAAGGTAGGTGACTTTATCGAGGCGCAGGGTTTTTCGGGTACCGTTAACGAAATTCAGATCTTTAATACCATCCTGAAAACACCAGATAATAAAACCATTATTATTCCTAATGGCGGTTTGGCTACCTCGGCCATGACGAACTATTCTACCGAAGCTACCCGTAGAGTCGACTGGACCATTGGCATCGGTTATGGTGATGATGCCGCCAAGGCCGAATCGGTCATCAGAAGACTTCTTTCGGACGATGAGCGCATCCTGTCCGAACCGGAACCTTTCGTGGCGGTTTCTGGTCTGGCAGATAGCTCGGTGAATTTTACCGCCCGCGCCTGGGTGAAGGCAGAAGATTACTGGGGCGTTTACTTCGATATGAATCGTAAAGTCTACGAGGTATTTGATCAAGAAGGTCTCAATATTCCATTCCCACAGATGGATGTGCACGTTCACAATGCTAATGGCTAAATCTCTGGCTTTTGCCGAAAGGCTGTTCTATAAAACACATTTATGAAACACCTACTTTTTTTGTGTCTCTTTTGCTGTTCTTTTCCGGGCTGGGCTCAAGTTACCGCCATCCTGGCTACCCGCTTGATCGATGGCACCGGAGCGGTAATTGAAAATCCGGTGGTTATCGTTGAGGGGGAACGTATCGCGTCGGTTATAGACCGAGACCAGTTGCCCACTGACATCCCGGTCATAGACTTGGGAGGATACACCTTATTACCTGGACTAATTGATCTGCACGTACATCCGAATATTACGCGTAATGATTATCAGATTGAACACCTGAGCCGCTCCTCGGCGGAAAAAGCCCTGCTTAGTTTACGCCGGGTACAGGGTATGCTGGATGCGGGTTGGACTACCTTGCGGGTAGCGGGTGATGCCGATGTCGGCTACTCGAATTTGGAAGTGCGCGATGCTATTAACCAGGGTTGGTTCGAGGGGCCAACCATCTATGGGGCCGGGCACTACATCTCGGTAACGGGGGGTGGCGGCGATATTAATTTCTTATCCTATGAGCAGGATGTCACCGCCGACGGTTGGATTGCGGACGGGCCGGATGAGATCCGAAAAGCGATCCGAAAGGAGATAAAATACGGTAGTGACTGGATTAAATTGCTGGTGACCGGAGCCTTTATGTCGGCCAATGACAACCCGAAGAATGTGCACTTTAGCCCAGAGGAGTTGGAAGCAGCGGTCGCAGAGGCGAATCGCCGTAATGTGCCCATCATGGCTCATGCTCACGCTACGGAAGGGATAAAAATGGCCGTTCGGGCCGGCGTACGTACGATTGAGCATGGCTCATTTATTGACGAAGAAGCTATGGATTTGATGATCGAACAGGGGACCTACTTGATCCCAACCTTTGCCGTGGGGCTTTACGCCGGGTACCCTTTACGGGAAAAGGGATCACTCCGGCGGTATATGTCCGACAATAGAAAAGGCGATCTGGGTGTCTACCAAAGTATGCGTTTAGCCATTCAAAAGGGGGTTAAATTCGGGCTGGGAACGGACGATGTGGGCTGGCCGGCCGAATTTTCGGCCATTGAATTAGAAGCTTATGTTGAACTAGGTATGACGCCCATGCAGACCATTGAATGTGCCACCCGTATTAACGCCGAAATCCTCAGGAAAGAAGCGGAGATTGGTACGGTGGAGGCAGGAAAGTTTGCGGATTTGATCGCCGTGGAAGGCCATCCACTGGAAGATATCTCCGAATTACGCAGGGTGAAATTTGTCATGAAAAAAGGACGAATTATCCGACAATAATCATCGTTTGGGGCCTGGCAAATTTGTAGTTTATCTTGAGTCAATTACCTTACGGGTACCTTTTGAACGCTAAAACGATACCATTATGAAGAAAACAGGAATCTGGATAGACAAACGACAAGCAAAGATTGTCCACCTGGGACCAAATGGCCTTGAAAACTTTCAAACGCTGGCCTCAGATGTAGAAGAATTGAATCCCATCGGCGGTTCGGGCAGCCCGACCAAAGGTGGTCCGCAAGATGTCGTACAGGACAGTAAGTTTACCGAAAGAGAAAAACAGCAACTTAAGCGCTTTTTTACCCGCCTCGCCGAAGAGGTAGGCGAAAGGGATGAATTGATTGTCTTTGGTCCCGGCCAGACGGGCGGCAAGTTGAAAGCGGAATGGGAGCGCAGCTTTCCCAAATTGGCCAAAGGCCTGGTAGGCGTAGAAACGGCCGATAGCATGACGGATAATCAAATTAAGGCCTGGGTGCGGGATTATTTTGGAACCTCTTAAAGCCATAACTTATGTCTAAACGGAATAACGTATCCAATCACAGTGGTAGTGCGGTCTACGGCCTGGGCTTTATCGGTGCGGCAATTTATTTTTTTACCCATGCTACTTCTTTTTGGATGGGCGTTTTAGGTCTGGTGAAAGCGATCTTTTGGCCGGCCTACCTGGTCTATAAGGCACTGGAGTATTTTGGCGGCTAATGATATTTTTGGTCTGGATTTTCTTCCTTTTCTCCAAATATTTAGGATATTTAAGTAGATCAACCAGAACCTATCATGAATAAAAATACCTTTTTTTGCCTGCTGATTTCCATATTAAGTGTGGCTTGTACATCCAAATCAAAAGATATCGATCCGGATGTGCTATTAATTTCCCGCATGCAGTACGCTGATCAACTCTACGGCTTCTGGTTGGGCGAATGTATTGCCAACTGGACCGGACTGGTGACCGAGATGGATAAAATTGGGAATGTTGGCGAAATCAAGACGGGTGATTTTTATACACGTGCAGACTGGGGACAGCCTGATCAGCCCAGCATTTGGGCGGAGGGGATACCCAGTGATTTATCCCCAACCATTGATTTTGTCTTCCGCGGGCCGGATACGACCTGGGGTGCCGACGATGATACGGACGTAGAATATATGTATCAGCACCTTTTGCATGAAAATGCTACAAGTATACTGACGCCGAAGCAAATCCGCGACGGCTGGCTCAAACACATCAAGGCCGAAGAAGAAAACTTTCTCTGGGTCTCTAATCAGAAAGCCTTCGATCTAATGCGGGAAGGAATGCTGCCACCGGCTACCAGCACCCCTGAAAACAATGAACACTACGAAATGATCGATGCGCAGCTAACCACCGAAATCTTTGGTTTGTTTGCTCCGGGCCGACCCGAGGTTGCGCTGCAGATGAGTCATTTGCCCATTCGGACTACGGCGGCCCAAAATGCAGCCTGGATCTCAGAATTCTACGTCGTTATGCACGCCCTGGCCTCGCGTACGGATACAACCCAAAGTCTGGCGGAGCAGGTGCAATGGCTGGCCACCAAAGCCCGCACCCAGCTGCCGGATACTTCCTACAGTGCTAAAATGTACGATTTTGTTAAAACTCAGTACGAAGCCGGCTTTTCCTGGGAAGCCACCCGGGATGCCGTCTATCAGCGCTATCAGGTGGAGCAGCGAGATGGCTACCGAATAACTGATCAAAATATATACTGTAATGGCTGCTTCGCCGCGGGGATTAACTTTGCTGCCAGTTTGGTGAGTCTGTTTTACGGCGAGGGTGATATTAAGGAGACTATCAAAATTGGTGCGCTCTGCGGTTGGGATTCTGATAATCCTACCGCCACCTGGGGTGGCCTACTCGGTTTTATGTTAGGGAAAGAAGGGGTGGAAGCCGCGTTTGGTCGTTCCTTCTCCAATCGTTTTAATATCCATCGTACGCGCCAGAACTTCCCCCGTGGAGTCGATACCTTCGAACGGATGGCGCAAACGGGGGTTGAAATCGTGGATCGGGTTGTAGAAAATCAGATGGAGGGGAAAGTAGATCGGGAAGCAGGCATTTGGGTGATTCCACTGGGGGAGGAATAAACAAAGACTTCGCTAATCTTCCAGATTTTGCCAATCTGACTTTAAAAAGAAAACCATGTCATTCGAAGAAGAACAAAGATTTAATCAATGGTGGTTATGGCTGATCCTAATTGGACTCAACCTCATTCCCGCTTTCGGTATCTACCAGCAAGTTTTTAAAGGACAAGCCTTTGGAAATCATCCACTTTCGGATACCGGTTTAATTGTTCTTCAGGCCTTTTTACTGTTGTTTTTATGGACTTTCTGGCGGCTGCGGTTAAAAACGGCCATCAATGAGGAGTTTATAACCTTTACGTTTTACCCCTTCGCTAATAAGACCATTCCCTGGACGGAGGTCAGGAGCGCTACCCTCATCAACTACGGCTTCGTCGGGGGTTGGGGCGTTCGGCTTAGCTCAAAATACGGCACCGTTTACAATACCAGTGGGCAGATGGGTTTGTTACTCGAATTGGATGGGGGTAAGAAAATTTGTATAGGCACTCAAAAGCCGGAAGAATTAGGCCGGCTAATTGAAAAGAGAAAGGAATTCTAAACCTTTAAAAAATCTCTTTATATTCGGTTCAAAACTACGGTATGCTAAAACTTAATTTTAACTACGGATTGCTCCTCTTGTGCTTGGTTTCTTTTTTTGGATGCCAATCCAATACCAAAACCGGAGAGACGGCGGAATCTACGCGGCCCAACGTCATTTTTATCATGACGGATGATCACTCCAAGCGGGCCATGAGTGCCTACACCGATGAATTGATGCAAACGCCTAATCTGGATCAATTGGCCGAAGAAGGGGTGCTCTTCGATCGGGCATTTTGTACTAACTCGATCTGCGGCCCCAGCCGGGCCGTTTTCCTGACCGGAAAATTTAGTCACAAGAATGGCTTTAAATCCAATCACGATACCTTCGATGGAGATCAACCCACGCTGGCTAAGTATATGCAAGCCGCCGGTTACCACACTTCAGTGGTCGGAAAGTGGCACCTGGTTTCCCGTCCGCAGGGCTTTGATGAATACAAAATCCTGATTGGTCAGGGCGAATACTACAATCCACGCTTCACCAATGGTGCGGATACGGTAAGGGAGACGGGGTATTCCACTACCCTGATTACCGACCATGCCCTGTCGGTCATCGATCGGGTAAAAGATACTAATCAACCCTTTTTTATGATGTTGCACCACAAGGCCCCGCACCGAAACTGGATGCCGGAAATCAAGCATCTGCAGGCCTATACAGAGCAAGAATTCGATATTCACCCGACATTTTTTGATGATTATGAGAATCGTGGAGAGGCTGCGCGGATGCAGGATATGGAGATTAGGAATATGTATCGCTCCGCTGATATGAAGTTGCCTATTTATGAAAATGATCCGGGTAGTGGAGGTATGCCGACCTTTGATATGGCAGGTGCCTGGAAAAGAAATTACGAAAGCCTTACGGCGGAACAAAAAGCCGCCTGGGATGACTATTACGAACCCATTATTCAGGACTATTACGAACAGCAACCGGAAGGAAAGGAACTAGCCGAATGGATGTACCAACGCTACCTGAATGACTACACCAAGTCGGTCATGTCAGTCGATGACAACGTCGGTCGCGTACTGAACTACCTGAAGGAAAACGAGATGGATGAAAATACCCTGATCATTTATACTTCTGATCAGGGCTTTTTCACCGGTGAGCACGGCTGGTACGACAAGCGCTTTATGTACGAGCCTTCGCTGGCCATCCCGCTGGTGGTGCGCTATCCTAAGGAACTGGACCAGGGTGAAGAACGTGATGCCATGGTCCAAAACGTCGATCTGGCGCCCACTATTCTGGATTTTGTGGGCGAACCCATCCCCGCCGATATGCAGGGTGCCTCATTAAAAGGTATCTTGAAAGGGGAGGTAGAAGATACCGACGAGAGCATTTACTACCACTATTACCAAAGCACTGGCTGGCATACCGTACCCAAGCATATTGGCGTACGTACCGGTCAGTATAAACTGATCTACTACTATGAAATTGATGAGTGGGAACTATTCGACCTGCAAAATGATCCCTACGAGATGAACAATATCTACGGGGAAGAAAGCAGTGCCGGTGTTGTGAAAAACCTCAAAGCGGAACTCCAACGGCTGATCGAAAAGTACGAGGATGATACCGCACCAGATTTTCAGATATGACTAGTTCACAATCTGTAAAATTAGCGAGGCAGACTTGGCCGGAGGATTCCCTCCGGCTTACTTCAAACTAAATTCTACACCTGTTGGCAATCCTTCCTTTTCCAGGGATAGTCTTCCGCGACGATCGCGATTTACTTTTAGTTCACGTAGTATCTGATCCTCAGGTGAATAGAACCAGGTGCTTGCTATATTACTTTCGCCGTATACTTCCAGTTCGATCTTTGACCAGTCCATATCATCCGTAGATTGGGCCAGGCCTATTTTGGGTAATATGGTACCTGCTTTGACCAAAATAATAGCTTCAATTTCTCCCACGGGGATGGTATGCCAGCCCTGGCGGTAGGTTTTTCCACTTTGGTAATCGACCCAATCTCCACCGGGTAGGTAGACTGCTCGTTCGGTCAGACCTTCTTCGAAAAGGGGGGCTACCAGTATATCACTACCAAATAGATAGCTGTCATCTGCGGTCCAGGCGCCGGGATCGTCGGGGTATTCGACAAATAGCGCTCGGACCATAGGTAGTCCTTGTTCGGAAGCGCGTTTCGCTTGCGCGTAAACGTAGGGCATTAGGCGATATTTCATTTCCACAACCTTCCGGAAATAGTCTTCAAATTCGGTGCCGTAGTCCCAGGGTTCCTTGGGCGGTTGTCCATGGCAGCGGGTATGGGAAGACAATACGCCAAAGGGCAACCAGCGCCGGTACAGCGGCTCTGGGGTGCGACGCGTAAATCCGCCAATATCGTGACTCCAAAAAGTGAAACCAGAGAGTCCCAGCGATAAACCGCCGCGCAACTGTGCTTCCATGCCCATATCCGAAGTCTCGGCATCACCACCCCAATGCAGGGGGTAGCGCTGGCTACCCGCCCAGGCACTGCGCGCCCAGATGATGTGCTCATCGTTAATGTCTTTGGTTAGTTCGGAGACGATCTTGTTGTAGCGCAGGGGATAAAGATTATGCTCGTAAAAGCCCGTACGACCATTATCATAGATGCCATCGTAGGGCGCGGCCTCTCCAAAATCCACCTTAATGGCAGCTACGCCCATTTTTAGTAATCGCCCAATTTTGTCTTCGTACCAGTCGATGGTCTTTGGATTGGTAAAATCGAGCACGGCATCCTCGAAGGGGATATTACCTTTATCATTTTTCACGTGTAGCCCCTGTTTGGTAATCTCTGGAAATAACTTGTTTTTGGGCACGAAATAAGGTAATTGCCAGAGACAGGTCCGGAAGCCATCTGCTTTCAGATCTGCGATCATTTTTTCAGGATCATCAAAGCGGCTTTCCGCAAATTCGTAGTCACAGCGCCAGTCTACTTCAAACCAGCCGGTGTCGAAGTGCAGTACATCGGAGGGAATCTGATTACGGCGCAGTTTGGCGGCTACCTGACGGCCATCGGCCTCGGAGAAATAGGTGATCCGGCTCATCCAAAGACCAAAGGACCATAGGGGCGGCATAGGGGCTTTCCCGGTCAGATTTGTATATTCGCCAAGGATATCTTTTGGTGCACCCACAAAAAGGAACAGGTCCAGTAATTCATCACCAATGAGTAGTTTATTGGTCGCTCCGTAGGTATTACCAAAGTCACAGGTGATGGGCGAGGAGGTATGCATGAACATACCATAGCCCCGACTACTCAGAAAGAAGGGCACGGGCTTGTACATGCCGGGCGTTTCCACCCCATTTGGATCGCAGGTATATAGATTGATTTTCTGGCCATACTTATTCAGGTTGGTGAAGGATTCTCCACAGCCGAATATTTTTTCACCGGGGGAGAGTTCAAAAACGGCACCGACACTACGACTATAATCTGCGGCTCTACGCACAAAAGCAAAGGGCATGTTCGCAGTATAACCTTTATTATCACTGCTGTGGCGAGTCTTGGTCAGTAATTTCCCTTTTGCATCGTAAATTTCTACCGCCCAGGGTGCTTCTCGCACAATTACCTTGGCGTGCGGACTCTTATAAACGTGGGCGTTTTCTGTCTTGCTATAGTCCCACAGACCAATATTGTTTGCAGGCGTCTGGGCCAGCATCAGCGAGGGCTCCGCTTCTTTGACCATCGGGCCAGTCTGCATCTGCAGTCTTACTGTACGGCTGTTGACAAATTGTAAGGAGAAGGGTAGCCCGGGATCTTCTTCGTATTCGGAGGCAGGAAATTCGTTCTGCGGCATTTCGCGGAAGCCGTGCTGGGTGTAGTTAAAGGCGTGCGCGGGAGTGTAGCGATTGCGCTGCCACCGTACCTGACCTTCTCCCGTCCGTGGATTAAAAGAGATCAGGGTGTCCGCAAAGAAATAAGTATTTTGGTAGTTCTTAAAGTCTGGACTTAGGTCGACGGGTTCGTTCATCAATAATTGCTGGTGCTGGGCGAAACCTGGCCTTAACAGACCTAGAAAGCTGAAGAGTAAAAAGATCGTGCTTGCCTGGTTCATAGTTGATGTTTTAGTTCATCGATTGCGTAACAATATCCAACAATTTCGAATAATGAACAAATAGCTTGGAAAATATCAAGCAAGTTTTACCGGAATTATTAAATTAAGACCTGATAAGTAGGTTGCCCATATTGAGTCTGTAATAAGGTGCTGGCTTTTTTGGGCTAGTTCGAGGCGCAAAAATCGCGGATAGCCTAGCTATCCAAGGCTTTTTGCAACGAAGAAATCGCCCCAAAAAGACGCAGATTATTGCTTGATTTAATTGGGCAACCTACTTAAGTAG
>Ga0209938_1000120_pt1 | contig 39026 bp, 31 predicted proteins | sample SalPonR2_C_D1_MG_FD_185708 | JGI IMG/M metagenome (GOLD analysis project Ga0209938, IMG submission 185708) | Salt pond soil microbial communities from South San Francisco under conditions of wetland restoration - Salt Pond MetaG R2_C_D1_MG... ... | reverse complement strand
AAAATGACGGTGTGATTGGCCAGTCCCCCGAACGCCCGCGACTGAATGGTGGATGAGCCGATTTCGCTGGCGGACAGGCGGCGGAATTCTTCGCCAAATCCCTCGATGGCCTTGTCCAGCAATGGCACAACGGCTTCCGGTGTGCTGTCGCGCTCAGTGAAGCCGGTACCACCGGTGATGATCGCCACGTTCACCTCCGGGTCTGCAATCCAGGCCGACATGAGTGCCCGCACCAGATAGACATCGTCCGGCAGAATGCGGCGGCAAACCAGCCGGTGGCCCGCTTCGATGATACTGTTTTCCAGGAACTGCCCTGACGAATCTTCCGCCGGCCCGCGGGTGTCAGATACTGTTAACAGGGCAATATTCAAAGCTTTCAGCTCACTGGTGATTTCGCTGGTCATGAGGCTCTCCCGGGTGTTCTCAAAAGTCTGGACCGAAGTCGGAAAAAATCGTTCCGCTAGTATCCGCATCGGCGCCGGTGAATGGAAGGGCAGTAGGCCAGCAGAGGGACGGGATCGGGTAGCAGATCCGGTATCCAGACTCCAGAAGTGGAAACCGGATCAAAAATGCACGGCCGCGCTTGACATTGGTACTCAAGGTGGCCGATGATCAGTGCTGCCCGGCGAACGGTTGTTCTTCCTGTCTCTGGCTCCAGCACTTTTCCGGATTCTGTTCTTCACCGGTTGCTCCATTTGGCCAGCACCTAGATCAAACGTGTACCCGATCATTATGGTCGCGGGCTTCCTGTCATAACAACTATCGCTTACTTCCATTCCTGACAATCTAATAACCTATGAATCTTACTGAACTCAAGCAGAATTCCATGCCCGAATTGCTCGAAATTGCGCAAGAGATGGGCCTTGATAACCTGGCTCGTTCGCGCAAGCAGGATGTGATCTTCACCATCCTGAAGAAGCATGCCAAAAGTGGCGAAGACATATACGGTGACGGCGTACTGGAAATTCTGCAGGACGGCTTCGGCTTTCTGCGTTCCGCAGATGCGTCTTACCTCGCCGGACCGGACGACATCTACGTCTCTCCGAGCCAGATCCGCCGTTTCAATCTTCGCACTGGCGACACCGTCGCGGGCAAGATCCGGCCGCCGAAAGACGGCGAGCGTTATTTTGCGCTGCTGAAAGTCAGCGAGATCAACTTCGACAAGCCGGATAACGCAAGAAACAAGATCCTGTTTGAGAACCTGACGCCCCTGTTCCCGGACGAGCGACTGATGCTCGAGGCCGGTAATGGCAGCACCGAGGATCTGTCTTCCCGTGTGCTTGACCTGGTATCGCCGATTGGCAAGGGCCAGCGTGGTCTGATTGTATCGCCCCCCAAGGCCGGTAAAACGCTGCTGATGCAGAGTATCGCCCAGTCGATCACCCGCAACAATCCGGAGTGCCATGTGATGGTGCTGCTGATTGACGAGCGCCCGGAAGAAGTCACCGAGATGCAGCGCACCGTGCGTGGTGAAGTCATAGCCTCCACCTTTGATGAGCCACCGGCCCGTCACGTTCAGGTAGCGGAGATGGTCATCGAGAAGGCGAAGCGGCTGGTCGAGCACAAGAAAGACGTGGTGATCCTGCTGGATTCCATTACCCGTCTGGCCCGTGCCTACAACACTGTGATCCCGTCATCCGGCAAGGTTCTGACCGGTGGTGTGGACGCCCACGCCCTTGAGAAACCCAAGCGCTTCTTCGGTGCCGCCCGCAATGTGGAAGAGGGCGGAAGCCTGACCATTCTGGCGACATCCCTGGTGAACACCGGTTCCAAGATGGACGAAGTGATCTACGAAGAATTCAAGGGCACCGGCAACATGGAGATTCATCTGGATCGCAAGATTGCCGAGAAGCGTGTCTATCCGGCCCTGAACATTCGCAGCTCCGGCACGCGCCGCGAAGATCTGCTGATGAGCGAGGCGGACATCCAGCGCGTCTGGATTCTGCGCAAGCTGTTGCATTCCATGGAAGATGACACCGCGTCCATTGAGTTTCTGCTGGACAAGCTCCGGGAAACCAAGACCAACGATGAATTCTTCCAGTCCATGAAGCGTCGCTAGGGCTCAGCCTTGCGTGTAAGTCTCCATTGCGCATCGGGTTTAGGGAGTAGGCGAAGTCGGGGAGAGCGTCCCCGGACACGCCGTGAACCCATCCATGGGGGCTCGGCATTGCCATCCCTGGCAATGCACGGTCCGGGGACGCTCTCCCCGGCTTCGCCATCCGCAATTTGTGCGCGCGCCTGATTGCTTTGAGTGAAGTTAACGGGTGATCAGAGGAATGAGGTGGGGGCCTGTTGTCCCGGAATGTGTCTTGCCATGGATGGCAAGACCAAGCCCCCAGGGATGGGTTTACGGCGTTTCCGGGACAACAGGCCCCCATCTCGTTCAAACTCCTGAACAAGCAGTCCAGCGATCACCGATCTCCGTAGTACTGCCATGCACTGAACGGAGCAACCGATGAAATACAACGACCTGAGAGACTTCATGGACCAGCTTGAAAAGCTGGGAGAGCTGAAGCGTATTTCAGTGGAAGTTGATCCCCACCTGGAAATGACCGAAATCTGCGACCGCACCCTGCGGGCCGGTGGGCCGGCGTTGCTGTTTGAAAATCCCAAGGGTTATGACATGCCCGTGCTTGCCAACCTTTTCGGTACGCCGAAACGGGTGGCGATGGGAATGGGGCATGACAACGTCACTGCGCTGCGGGATATCGGCAGGCTGCTGGCGTTTCTGAAGGAGCCGGATCCGCCGAAAGGGTTCAAGGACGCCATCGAAAAATTTCCGATCTTTCGGAAGGTCATGAAAATGAGCCCGAAGGTGCTTCGGTCAGCACCATGCCAGGAGGTGGTTTACGAAAAGGATCAGGTGGACCTGCACCGGATTCCGGTTCAGCACTGCTGGCCGGGGGACGCCGGGCCGCTGGTGACCTGGCCGCTGGTGATCACCCGTGGTCCGCACAAAGAGCGGCAGAACCTGGGAATTTATCGCCAGCAACTGATTGGTCGCAACCGATTGATCATGCGCTGGCTCAGCCATCGCGGCGGCGCGCTCGATTTTCAGGAATTCCAGAAACAGAATCCGGGCCAGCCCTATCCGGTGGCAGTGGCACTGGGTGCCGACCCTGCTACAATTCTCGGGGCGGTTACGCCGGTGCCGGATACCCTGTCTGAATACGCTTTTGCAGGCCTGCTCCGGGGCAGTCGTACCGAACTGGTTCAATGCGAGCTGAGTGATCTGCAGGTGCCCGCCAGTGCCGAGATTGTGCTGGAAGGTTTTATCTATCCGGACGACATGGCCCCGGAGGGACCTTTCGGTGACCATACCGGTTATTACAATGAAGTTGATCATTTTCCGGTGTTTACAGTTGAACGGCTCAGCCATCGCCGGGACCCGGTCTACCACAGTACCTATACCGGCCGGCCGCCGGATGAGCCGGCGATTCTCGGGGTGGCTCTGAACGAAGTGTTCATTCCCATTCTGCAGAAGCAGTTTCCGGAAATTGTCGATTTCTACCTGCCCCCGGAGGGCTGTTCCTACCGCATGGCAGTGGTCACCATGAAGAAACAGTACCCGGGCCATGCCAAGCGCGTGATGATGGGTGTATGGTCCTTTCTGCGCCAGTTCATGTACACCAAGTTCGTGATTGTGACCGACGATGACGTCGACGCCCGCAACTGGGAAGACGTGATCTGGGCCATGACCACCCGTATGGACCCAAGCCGGGACACCACGCTGGTGGAAAACACGCCTATCGACTATCTGGATTTTGCCTCACCGGTTTCAGGCCTTGGTTCAAAAATGGGGATGGACGCCACCAGCAAGTGGCCCGGCGAAACCGACCGCGAATGGGGCACAGCGATTGCCATGTCCGACGACGTGAAACAGCGGGTCGATGAACTCTGGGATACGCTGGGCCTTGATCTTTCCGGCCGGCGCCCCGAGTGATATGGCCAGCGCTGGGTTTCGTATCTACATTGCCCCGGCCAATTCGGCTTTACCGCAGTCTGTCGCAACGGCATCTGCGAGCTTTGTGAGGCACGCCTGGCAAGTGGCGATGCCGCTTGAATAACCGCAATCAACAAACCATACCCGTGACCGCGCGCCTGATGATGTGCCGCACGGTCGGGCTCAGTGACCTGCAACTGGAGACAGAGGCCGTTATGGCATCCGGAAACAACCAGCCCCGCAAATTCCAGGCAAAGGTAGTCGACGTTCGTTCCATCAGCCACGATGTATACCGGGTGGAGCTGCAACTGCCCCGCCGGCGGGAGCTGTCTTTCCATGCCGGTCAGTATCTCGCGGTACTGCTGCCGGGTTCCGATCCCTGTTATTTCTCTATCGCCAGCAGTCCGTCCGCGGAATTGATCGAGCTGCATATTCAGGCAACACCGGAATGGGTTTCGGCCCAGAAGGTCATTGATGCGCTGACGTCCGGCGAAGACGTGACTGTTGAACTGCCTCATGGTCGGGCCTGTCTCGCTGCGGCACCGGAAAAGCCGCTTTTGCTGATCGCCGCCGGTACCGGTTTTGCCCAGGTGAAAAGTCTGGTGAATTATCTTCAGGAAACGGATTACGACCAGCCGGTCAGGTTTTACTGGGGTGTTCGCCGGCATGAGGATATGTACCTCAGGTCCCTGGCCCGGCAGTGGCAGGAGGATTGGCCCCCGTTCACGTTTATCCCTGTGGTGGGGGATGATGATGACAACGACTGGTCCGGTCACCACGAACAGCTGGTACGAACAGTGATGGCGTCAGGAATGGACTGGAATAACGTGGAGGTTCACGCCAGCGGGTCGCCCACCATGGTCTACACCCTTCTGGATGCGCTGGTCGAGGCCGGTTTGCCGCCGGGGGCATTTTTCTCGGATGTTCTCGAGTACGCGCCCCGGGGCCCAGCCTGAATCTCTCAGGCTTTGGGCATCGGCAGATCTGGCAGCCCGCTGTCCTTCACCAGTCCCTGCATTAACAGCTTTACGCTGTTCTCGCCTTCGCCCATATGGGCGTTGAGGCGGCTGAGTTCAGCCATGGTTTCACGACTGCGGCGCAGTTTAAGGCTGGTTACGAAATATTCTCTGGCCTTGCCCCAGAGCTCATTGCGCAGGCTCAGCCGCCCCAGTGCCAGCAGCAATTCGGCATTGTTGGGTCGGTCCTTCAGCCACTGCTCAGCGAAAAGCAGCTGTTCGTCCGGCTTGGCGCCTTTGACCCGGCCATAAAGATTGATCAGCTCATCACTCCAGTGATTGCGCAGCACCTTGCGAAGCAGGGTCTCGGCCTGTTCCTCGTCACCCAGTTCGGCCAACAGGCGGGCATATTCACGAATCGTATGCTCGTCCCGGCGCAGAAAGCCCGGCAGTTCATCCCAGAGTCGGGTCAGTGGCTCAAGACTGGATGAGTGGGTGTCCACCTGTCGGCGACAGTCGGCTGCCGCCTGCCGCAGCAGGTTTTGCCAGACCAGGCGTTCAAGATTGCCCTGTTCGTCGGCGCCGATCAGGTTACGCTTGCGGATCTCCGGCAGCAGCCGTGAAAGCTCGCGCCAGTCCTCAAGTTTGACATAGGCGTTTTTCAGCAGTTTGAGCACAAACGGATGGTGCGGAGCCTGTTTGCGCAGCCGCAGCAGTGTTGCCAGCGCCTGTTCCTCACGGTTGCCGGCCAGCTGAAGCTGAGCCTGGGTAATGCCGACAGCCATGTCAGAACCGGGTGTGCTCTCATAGGCCTGCCGCAGCAGGTTATCCACCTGGTCGTGGTCGCCGGTCTCGAAGGATGCCTGGGCGGCGGCCAGATAGTTGAGCAGCGGCGTTTCGGCATGCTCGGCGGAGGAAATCAGCAGTTTACGGGCCCGTGGCCAGTTGCCTTCAGCAAACGCCAGCAGGCCCTGAGTAGTGCGGCGCCGGGCCTTTTTTTCACTGCCCCGCGTCAGCCATGCGGCAACCGCTCCGGATCCGCTGCGCAAACGGCGCACCAGGTTGATGACGGCGGTAAGACCCATAAACGCAAGAATCAGCAGGGCCAGGCCTACCCAGAAATTGGTTTCGACCAGGATATTGCCCAGGCTGATGCGGATGTAGCCAAGATCGTATTGCAGGCCCAGAGCCAGGCCGGTGCCCAGTGCCAGCCCGACAAGAATGATCAGCAGAAGGCGGATCATGAGTCGTCTTCCTGTGCGGTGGTATCCGGGCCGCTGGAACTGTCAGACTGGCTGCCGTCGTTATTCAGGCGCCCCGCAAGACGGCTTTTCAATAGCTGTAGTGACTCGCTGATATCAGGCAGTTCCGGATCAATATTGCGGCTGGCCAGTTCTTCGAGCGTGTCAGACAGGGCAATGATTTTCGGGTTGGTACTGTCATACCAGGTGTTGATGGCCTGGCTGGCCCTGGCCAGTGAGCTGGAGTACATCTCCTGATGACCCCGCAAAACCGCCAGCTCGGCCTCCTCCAGCATCAACTGGAGGTTGAGCCGGAGATAGACGCTCTGCTCCGGTGAAAGCATGGGCTTTACCGGTTCATCCATATGCCGGACCACAACAACCCGGCCAAGGGTTTCCCTGGCGTGATTCCAGGCATCCATCCACCATCTGCTGTCAGCCGCTGTGGCTGTTGAGGAATCGTCCCCGGACTGCGCCAGCGTGCTTGCCAGGCGGTCACTGGCGAGGGCGCTTTCGGTCAGTTGCTGGATGCTTTCGATAGCCGCTTCCAGGGTCAGATACAGACCGGTACGGTCCACATCGGTCAGGCCCTTGAGCTTCATGATTTCCCGGGCCAGCTGCTCACGCACCGGATACACGCCGATGTCGTCGGTCTCATGGAGCACTTCATCGGCCGAGCGCAGGGCTGCGAGAGCTCCGCGGATGTCTTTCTCGATGATCAGGCGCTGATTGGCAATACGCAGCAGATATTCGGCTTCGGCCAGCAGCCAGTCGGTGCGGGTACGGTTACCGGCCTCCAGCAGCTCGCGGGCGTTATGATCAATCTGGCGCTGCTGGGTGGCAATCAGTTCGCGCTGGCTGGCAAGCTTGTTTTCCAGCGCCTGCAGGCGCTGGCTGTACTGGTTTCCGCTTTGGCCATACTGGCGCTCGAGTTGCCCGGTTTGTTGTTGAAGATTGTTGATCGACTGCTGCATGGCCTGGGTGTTGTGCCACTGCTGCCAACTCCAGAGACCCAGAATAATAACGGCCAGCAGGGCCACAACAGCCAGTAGCCATAGCGGCCACAGCCGCTGGCGGGTTGATTGGTTACTGATTGTGGCGGGCAGTCGGGCTTTTGATTCAGTCACGGGCATCCTTACTTGGTATTTCCGGGCTTGCGTCAGCGCTGGCCAGTCGGTGGGCAACGGCCGCCACAATGTCATGGTCGGCAAGGCTTTCGGGTACGCACGTCTGTTGCAGACCGGCCTTGTGGGCCTGATCGGCAATCCGCTCAACCGGGACCACTATCAAACTGTTTCCTAGATTATGGTCGGTATTGTTACTCAGGCAAATGAGATTGTTCAATGTTTCTCCCGACAGGGTGACCACAACCTCGGGGTCAAAGGCCGTGAGACTGTGCTGTAAGGTTGCGCCGTCATGTTCCGGAGCAAAGCGTCGGTAGAGCGGCAGCAGCGTTACGCCTGCGCCTCTGGCCTTCAGCATTTCAGGCAGCAGGTCACGGCCCTGCTCGCCTCTCGCGATGAGCACTTTCTGGTGTTCCAGCTGCGCCAGCTCGGGTAAATCCAGCAGTGCTTCACTGTTATGGCCTGCGGTTGGCTGGCGGGCATCCAGGCCATAGCCGGCCAGGACAGCGGCGGTACCTGCGCCAACCCCATACCAGAGAATTCCGCTGGGCGTCTGCGGCCACCAGGTATCCAGCCAGTCGATCAACAGGCCCGCGGCATAGGGACTGACGGCGATAACGTGGTTGAACTGGTCAATTTCGAGAATGCGGGTGCGAATGGACGGGTCGTTGGTGATTGCTTCCCGTTGCAGCATGGGCAATACCCGGACCTTCGCCCCGGCGCTTCTGAACGCGTCTGCCAGCCGCTCTGCCTCGGGCCTGGGCCGACAGATCAGAACCCGTCGGTGCTGCAATGAATCAGCTGGGGGTATGACCATAGATCTCGGCCAGTACTTTGTCCGCGCCCATGGCAAGCAGGTCCTCTGCCAGTTCACGGCCCAGTTCTTCCCCGTCCTTGCGGTGTGCGCGACCTTCGACCCGGAATACCTGGGTACCGTCAACTGCGCCGACCAGGCCGCGCAACCAGAGCATGTCGTCGTCTTCGAGCAACGCATAGGCAGCAATCGGAACCTGGCAGCCGCCTTCCAGCCGGCGATTCAGGGCTCGCTCAGCCTTTACCCGGTCCGAGCTGTCGATGTGGTCCAGAGTTGCGAGCATGGTAATCAGCTCGTCATCGTCCAGCCGGCATTCAATGCCAAGCGCGCCCTGACCAACGGCAGGCAGCGAGATTGAATCCGGCAGGCTGTAGCGAATGCGGTCGTGGAAGCCCAGCCGCTTGAGCCCGGAGCTGGCCAGCACAATGGCGTGATAGTCACCGGCATCCAGTTTGGCCAGGCGGGTATTGACGTTGCCGCGCAGGGTGCGAATTTCCAGGTCCGGCCGGTAGGCCCGAAGCTGCGCTTCCCGTCGCAGGCTGGCGGTGCCCACAACGGCGCCGTGGGGCAGTGCGTCAACGTTGTCGAAATCGTTGCTGACGAAAGCGTCGGTCGGATCTTCCCGCTCACAGATAGCCACCAGCCCCAGGCCAGGGGGAAATTCCATGGGCACATCTTTCATGGAGTGAACGGCCAGGTCGGCCCGACCATCCAGCATGGCTTCTTCCAGTTCTTTCACGAACAGGGCCTTGCCGCCGATCTTTGCAAGTGGAACGTCCAGAATCTTGTCGCCCTGGGTTTTGATCTTGACCAGTTCAACGGTAATCCCGTCGTTAAGGCGTTCCAGCTCGGCTTTGATGAATTCTGCCTGCCAGAGGGCCAGAGCACTGCTGCGGGTTGCTATACGTAGGGTTCGGTTTGCCATGTTGCCTGTTGCCGCTTGTTGAAAAATGTCTGTCAAGGGTACTCTTTGTCGGCCCGTTTGTGGAGCCGGAAATCGATGGTGTCAGGGCCCGGCGGCGTGCTCTTCCAGCCACTGGCGCACCTGGGGAGTGTGTCTGCGGCTGACCGGCAATTGCCCCAGGTCGCTGGTCAATCCGACCGCATGCTGGCCATCGCGGTGACGGATCAGCCCGCGTATGAAGCGCGTGCCGACCAGGCTCTGACGATGAATCCTCAGAAAATGCCGGGGATAGGCGTGTTCCAGTTCTTTCAGGGTGTAATCGGTTACGGTCTCGCCACCGGTGTGATGGAGAGTGACGTATTTGTGGTCAGCCTGGCAGTGGATGATGGCATTGAGGTCGATCAGTTCGGTACCGCGATGGGTGCGGACGGCAAGCTGTTCGTCACCGGATTTATCTCTTTCGCCCAGATTCTGCAATTGCACCCGGTTGATCCGGCCTGCCCGGTTCAGCGCATCAGCCAGGGCCTCGCGGCGAACCGGCTTGAGCAGGTAAGCGATGGCGTGGACGTCGAATGCCTGCATGGCGTAATGATCATAGGCGGTGCAGAAAATGAGCGCGGGCGGCGCGTCCAGGCGGGCAATGCGTTCGGCGGCTTCCATACCGTCCATGCCCGGCATGCGGATATCCAGCAGCAGCAGGTCCGGGCCCAGTTCCGCGATCCGGGTGAGGACTTCATGGCCGTCCGCCGCCTCGCCGCAGACATGGTAGCCGGGCAGCGCCTCTATCAGGCGTCCTATTCGCTCCCGTGCCAGCGGCTCGTCGTCGGCAATCAATACGCTCAGGTTGTCTGTCTCCGGCATAAGCAGGTCTACCTCCTGGCGGGGTTTCGGCGCTCGCCCACCTTCTGCCAGGGCAGGCGCATGGTGACAGTATAGATTTCATTCTGCTGGCTGTGCTTGAGCACGGCCGGTTCGCCGAACAGTGCCTGCAGTCGCGACTGGATATTGGCCAGTGCCATACGGTTGCCGGCGTGGGTGCGCTGGTCTATGGCAGGGCGGGGGTTCTGAACCATCAGGTAAACGGATGAGCCTTTGCGATAGGCTTCAATTCGCACAGTGCCTCCCTCCGGCCGCGGCTGGATGCCATGATAGATGGCATTTTCGATAAGCGGCTGCAGCGTCAGTGGGGGAATCGCCTGCTGTTCCAGCCTCTCACCGATCTGCCAGTCAAGAGCCAGGCGCTCCCCCAGTCGTAACTGTTCTATGGCCAGATAGCGGCGGCAGAGGTCCAGTTCCGATGACAGCGGGATCAACCGGTCCTCGGCCCTCAGGCTGGCACGGAAGAGTTCGGACAGATCCAGCACGGCGTCTTCGGCCCGTTCCGGGTTAACGCTGATCAGGCTGGCAATGGTGTTCATGCTGTTGAACAGGAAATGCGGGTGAATCCGCGCCTGAAGGGCCGTGAGTCGTGCCTGCATCTCGGCTTCCTGCTGTTGCTGCCACTGGAACTGCAGGTAGAAATAGCGCAGAACCATAAGGGTGATCAGCAGCGCCAGCAGCAGGTTCTTGGCCACCCCCTGCCATGGCGGCTCGGCCTGAGACGGTTTGATAACGCTGTCGGCGAACAGACTGAACGCCAATACGTCCAGCATCACAATGGCAACTACGATGATCGTGGCCATTGCCACACTCCGGCGGCCAAGCCAGCGTCTCAGCAGGCAGATGGCGGCAGCGCTGGTCAGCAGGGTCCATTGCACAAACAGAGAGAGCAGTCCGAAATAGTTCCAGTCGATCCAGCGTTCGTCCGCCTGCACCACTGCCAGTACCAGTGCCAGCAGCTCGCCGGTAACCACCAGCATGAATACTGCCCGCACCCGGCACAGGTCCGGTATGTAAAAATCATCCCCGCGCAATGCTATAATCCCGCCTTGTTTCATTTATCACACCCGCAGAATGATGCCGGGCTGTCAGCAGGAAAGATAGCATGACGGAACAGAACAAGAGCGCCGAAAAACCGTGGGGCGGCCGCTTCACCGAACCCACTGATGCCTTTGTCGAGCGCTTTACCGCCTCTGTGGGCTTCGACAAGCGGCTTTACCATCACGACATTACCGGCTCCATCGCCCACGCTACCATGCTGGCGGAGGTGGCAGTGCTGACCGCCGATGAACGGGACAGCATTATCGAGGGTCTTGAGGGAGTGAAAGCGGACATCGAGGCCGGGCGCTTCGAATGGTCCGTCAGCCTCGAGGATGTCCATATGAACATCGAAGCGAGCCTGACAGAGCGCATCGGTATCACTGGCAAGAAGCTTCACACCGGCCGCAGTCGGAATGACCAGGTGGCCACCGATATCCGCCTGTATCTGCGCGACGAGATCGACGCTATTGCCGCGGAACTGAAGCGTTTACAGAGTGGCCTGCTGGATCTGGCAGAGCGGGAAGCGGCTACCATCATGCCCGGTTTTACCCATCTGCAGACTGCCCAGCCGGTGACCTTCGGGCATCACCTGCTGGCGTGGTACGAGATGCTGGTCCGGGACGCTGACCGGCTCCAGGATTGTCGCCGGCGGGTCAACGTGATGCCGCTGGGTGCGGCGGCGCTGGCCGGAACTACCTATCCGATTGATCGCACCATCACTGCAAGGCTGCTTGGCTTCGACCGGCCCAGCGATAATTCACTGGACTCGGTCAGCGACCGTGATTTCGCCATCGAATTCTGCAGTTTCGCGGCCCTGTTGATGACCCACCTTTCCCGCTTCAGTGAGGAACTGGTGCTCTGGACCTCGGCGCAGTTCGATTTCATCGATCTGCCGGACCGTTTCTGCACCGGCTCATCGATCATGCCGCAGAAGAAAAATCCGGATGTGCCGGAACTGGTGCGCGGCAAGACCGGCCGGGTGAACGGGCACCTGATCAGCCTGCTGACCCTGATGAAAAGCCAGCCACTGGCCTACAACAAGGACAATCAGGAAGACAAGGAGCCGCTGTTCGACACCGTCGATACGGTCAAGGGCTGTCTGAAAGCCTATGCCGATATGATTCCGGCCATTGAAGCCAAGGCCGACAACATGCGAGTAGCCGCGAAGCGTGGCTTCTCGACGGCCACGGATCTGGCGGATTATCTGGTGAAAAAAGGCGTGGCCTTCCGGGATGCGCACGAAATCGTCGGTAAAGCGGTGGCATTTGGCGTGGCCGAGAATCGGGATCTGTCGGATATGACCACTGAAGAGCTGGCAGGGTTCTCCAATGTGATCGGTGAGGATGTTTTCGATGTGTTGACGCTTGACGGCTCGGTTCAGGCGCGCAATCACCTCGGTGGCACGGCGCCGGAGCAGGTTCTCGCCGCTGTTGCCCGCGCCCGCAAGACACGCTAGCGCACCCGGAGCCAAAGTGACCGCCCAGAATCTGCCGATAGACCTGAATTTTGATGACGGCATCGATCGCAAGACGCTTCGCAGGTTGCGGGGCCGGTTTCTGGTTATCAATCGTCAGCGCTGGGAGCGCGCGCGCTCTTCCCTGACCTACCGGCAGCAGGTGGTACTGGAAATCCTGCCGCTGGTGTTTCATCTCAATCACCCGTCACTGCCAGGCTATACCGATGCTCAGTGTCCTTACGGGCTCAGTCAGTATCGGCCTGCCGATGATGTTCTGAATGCGGCGCGCCGGTTGGCGAGAACGTTCTCCCTGAAGGATGAAGGCCGTCGCCAGCCAGATCTGGACGGTCTGTTTCTGATGGGCAGCCCGGGCACTCTTGGTCATTCGGTTGCCGCCGACCTGGATATCTGGCTGTGTCATCGCCCGGATCTGGGCGATCACGGCATTGCCTGTCTGGAGCGCAAGGCAAACCGGCTGGGAGAGTGGGCCCATAGCCTCGGGGTCGAGCTCCATGTCTTCGTGTTTTCCGCGGATGACTTTCGCGAGAGGCGTCAACGAGCGGAAGTTACCGGGGAAAATTGCGGCAGTGCCCAGCACTATCTGCTGCTGGATGAATTTTACCGCACCGGCATCTACCTGGGAGGTCGTTATCCGCTATGGTGGCTGGTACCGCCGGAGGATGAACATCGTTACGCCGATCGCACCCGGCAACTCATTGAATGCCGGTTTGTCCGCTCCGAAGAGTATATTGATTTCGGAGCGGTGCCCTCGATACCCCGGGAAGAGTTTCTCGGCGCCGGTGTCTGGCAGCTCTACAAGGGCATCGACGCACCCTGGAAAACGATCCTCAAGCTGCTGCTGATCGAATGCTATGCGCTGGCAGAGGATCGCCCGTTGCTGTCAAAAGTATTCAAGCAGGCGGTTTTTGCCGGCATCACCGATGCTGACCGGCTGGATCCTTATCTGCTGTTGTATGAAAGGCTGGAGCAGTGGCTTACTGACAATGACGCCGGTGACCGGTTGAATCTGGTTCGCCAGAGCCTGTACCTGAAGTCCGGCCTGCCACTGACCCGGATTAATCCGGCCGGCGCGGGCTGGCGGGCAAAGCTGCTGGATTCCCTGGTGACACGATGGCAGTGGTCGAAGTCCGAGCTGAGCAACCTGGACAATCGCGCCCGATGGCGTGCAGAGGATGTGATGATCCTGCGCCGGCAGGTGGTGGCCGAGCTGACTCACAGCTACCGGCTGCTGTCCCGACTGGCACGTGAGCAGGGCACCACGGCGGCAATCAGCCACAGGGACATGAATCTGTTGGGGCGAAAACTCTATGCCGCATTTCAGCGCAAGGCAGGCAAGATTGAACTGATCAACCCCGGGCTGGCACCCTCTCTGGCCGAAGAGAATCTGTCGTTCCACCACCAGGCAGAACAGGGGGACAATTCCGCGTTACAGGGCTGGATGCTGTACCGGGATCTCGAGGAACCCTCGGATGCTTTGTGGCAGCCGGTGATCCGCCGGTCCGGGAGCCTCACCGAATTGATGGTGTGGTGCTTCTGCAACGGGTTGTTGACGCGCAGTACCCGCCTGAATGTCCGTGGGGGTCCCAGCAACGCCTCGATGGCAGAGCTTCAGGACATGCTCACTGCGCTGGCGGGATCCTTGCCAATGCCGGTGGACCCGGTATCCAGCGACGCTCTGTCCCGGGGTGCACGGCCTTTACGCCACCTCCTGTTTGTCAATGTCGGGGTGGACCCACAATCTCACCTGACCGAGCGGGGACTGCACAAGCTCAGTGCCCGGCACGACTCCCTGGGGTTCAGCGGTGGCCGTGAGAACCTGGTGATGACGATTGATCAGGTCACCTACAACAGCTGGCATGAAGTCAGCCTGCAGCATTACGCCGCCGGTGACACGCTGATCCAGTGTCTGAAGAATATTCTGGCATCTGCAGCCGCTGCCCCCGATCAGTTGCCGGAGATCAGGGTGCAATGCCATAGCGCCGGCCACGGAGTTGCGATTGCCCGGAGGGTGCAGGAGCTGTTCAGTGAGGTGATGCGTTCGTTCTTTGTCGGCGGTGACGGTCCCCATCCTTTGCGGTACATCATCGAGATGGACCGGCGCTATTTTGTGCTCAGTTTTAATGGCACGGAGCCCGGATTCATTGCTCTGGAGAGTCATACAGCCCTTCTTGAGTGTCTTGCCCGGCCCCAGGAAAGCTATCTGCCGGTGGTGTTCGATCAGTATGCCATGGCCGATAATCCGCGGCTCAAGGTGGTGTGTCATGCTTCCGAGCCCGGCAGTGTGCAGGTGTTTTACGGTGTCGCCGGCGACGTTGCACAGCTCTGGGTGGTGGACGAGCTGGGGGGCGTGCTGGCATGGCAGCAAAGCTACAGCTCCCGGCGTAACCTGCTGGTACCGCTGCTGCGCTTCCTGGAAAACCTGCTGGAACGCAAACAGCTGAGACAGCTTGATAATCTGGCCTGGCCCACCGGCATAAAATGTTATGAATTAACTTTGATGGATGGTGAGTGGCAAGTGGAGCGCCGGCCTGATACCGATCGCCAGGGGATAACCCTGCCGGGACTCGAGGTCCAGGCCGTGGGCGTCAAGGAGGGTGACGTGCGGGTGCGGTTTGATATTTTCTGTGCCGACCGGGAATTCACTGTCCAGGAATACGGCGACCAGCTGATTCCGGCGGTGGCCCATTACATTCGTTCCCTGCGCCGGGGGCAGGCTGTCTATCCGGTTTATCTTACCGACGTTCACCTGCCTCATGACCTGGATCCGCAGATTTACCAGCAGGATATCCAGACCATTCAGTACCTGTATTACCGGATCGCGCTGGAAGAATCCCTGAACCGTTTCCTGGCGGACTGAACCGTCAGAGACTCCCGGGTTTCCCGTCCTGCCGCAGGTTAATGAATCAGCCAGACCGAACACAGGCATCTCGTCGGACAGGGCCCCGTTCAGGTATACTGCCCGCGAAGAGACTCACGAGGGGCTGCAGACATGAAACCGGAACGGATTTTAGTGTTGCTTCTGGTTCTGGCCGGCCTTGCCGCTGGTTGTGGTCAGAAAGGTTCGCTTTACCGGGACGCCCCCGCTCAGAGCAATACCGAAACAGAGGCTGTCAGCGCCGCTCAGACATCAAAGCCTGACGACGAGCGTTAACAGACAGCGAGCGCAAGCAACCAGAGAGATCGATGGATTATTTCAACTACCGCGATGGCGAACTCCATGCCGAAGATCTGCCCGTCGCTGATATCGCAGACCGGTTCGGAACGCCCGCCTACGTCTATTCCCGGGCCACACTGGAGCGCCACTACCGGGCCTATGATGACGCCCTGGCAGGACGGCCACATCTGGTGTGCTATGCGGTGAAGGCCAACAGTAATCTGGCCGTGCTTAACGTGCTGGCGCGCCTCGGTGCCGGTTTCGATATTGTTTCCGCCGGTGAACTCGAGCGGGTTATCCGGGCCGGCGGTGACCCCGCAAAGGTGGTGTTCTCCGGTGTCGGCAAGCAGCGCTGGGAGTTGCAGCGGGCGCTGACAGCGGGGGTTCGCTGTTTCAATGTGGAATCCGATACCGAGCTGGATCGCCTGAATGAGGTGGCCGGCGAGCTGGGTGTCAAAGCGCCGGTCTCACTGCGGGTGAATCCGGACGTGGATGCGGGCACTCATCCCTATATTTCCACCGGTCTCAAGGACAACAAGTTCGGCATCGATATCGCGGAAGCGCCCGCCGTATATCAGCGTGCAGCGACATTGCCGAATCTGGATATTCAGGGTGTGGATTGCCACATCGGTTCCCAGCTCACCACCGTGGCCCCGTTTCTGGATGCCCTTGACCGGGTACTGGTGCTGATTGATGCGCTGGCGGAAAAGCAGATCATGATCCGCCATCTGGACATGGGCGGCGGTCTTGGCGTTACCTATGATCAGGAATATCCGCCGCAGCCGTCCGATTACGTGAGGGTGCTGTCTGAGCGCCTGGGCCAGCGTAACCTGGAGCTGATTATGGAACCCGGGCGCTCCATTGCCGCCAATGCCGGCATCCTGCTGACCCGGGTGGAGTTCCTTAAATGCACGGAACACCGGAACTTTGCCATTATCGACGCGGCCATGAACGACCTGATCCGCCCGGCGCTTTACGGTGCCTGGCAGTCCATCATTCCTGTCCATCCACGTAATGACGTCGACGAGAAATCGTGGGACCTGGTGGGACCGGTCTGTGAAACCGGTGATTTTCTGGGCAAGGATCGGCCCTTGCGATTGCGGGCCGGTGACCTGTTGGCTGTTCGCTCTGCAGGCGCCTATGGTTTCGTGATGAGCTCCAACTACAACACCCGTAACCGCCCGCCGGAACTGATGGTGGACGGCAGTCAGGTGCACCTGGTGCGCCGGCGTGAAACTATCGAGGAGCAGCTTGAACCTGAAAGCTGCCTGCCCCATTGAGTGGAGAGCCGGATATGAATCAGGTAAGACGTGGCTCCCTGCTGAACTTCACCAAGATGCACGGGCTGGGCAATGATTTCATGGTGGTTGACGCCATCAGTCAGCCCTTCCGGCTGTCTGCCGACGTGATCCGTGAACTGGCAAACCGCAATTTTGGCATCGGCTTTGACCAACTGCTTGTTGTGGAGCCGCCCGGGCTGCCGGACGTGGATTTCCGCTATCGCATTTTCAACAGCGATGGCTCCGAGGTGGAGCAATGCGGTAATGGCGCTCGTTGCTTTGCCCGTTTTGTCCGTGACCAGCGCCTGACCAACAAGAAAGTCATCCGCGTACAGACCGCCAAGGGCGTGATTGAACTACGGGTCGGGAAAGGCGGCCTGATTACCGTTGATATGGGCGTTCCCGAGCTGAATCCGCCAGCGATTCCTTTTGCCGCAGACCGGCGTCAGGAGGTCTACACCGTGGCAGTGGGCTCTGAAACCGCTGAGCTAAGTGCGATATCCATGGGCAACCCCCACGGCGTTCTGCTGGTGGATGACGTCGATACGGCGCCGGTGACCGAGTTGGGACCAAAGCTGGAAAATCATCCGCGGTTTCCGGCACGGGCAAACATCGGATTTCTGCAGATTCTGGATCGTGGTCATGTGCGGCTGCGGGTATTCGAGCGCGGGGCCGGTGAAACCCTGGCCTGTGGCAGCGGAGCCTGTGCCGCCGTGGTTGCCGGGCACCTGCGGGGGCTGCTTGATGCCCGGGTGGATGTCGAGCTGCGGGGCGGTCATCTGGTCATCGAATGGCGGGGCGAGGGCACGCCTGTTATGATGGAAGGGTTCGCCAACAGCGTGTTTGAGGGCCAGCTTAGGCTACCCGTGGATTCAGCGCCAGGGCGCCGCAGAAATAGCGCTCAGGGTGATAACAGGCCTGCACCGGGCAGGCAACAACGCGGCCACCACCCGGCCAGCTCAAGGCACTGATCATCAGCCTGACCGTCAGGAGACAAGCATGACAGATCAAGCGGCCCGCCAGAAGGCCGGTGAACTCAGCAGGGAAATGGTTGCCGATTACCTTCGCGACAACCCTGATTTCTTCGTTGATCAGGATGAGCTGCTGCGCAGCCTCACCCTGCCCCACGACAGTGGCAGAGCTATCTCGCTGGTAGAGCGCCAGGTTCACCTGTTCCGTGAGCAGCGCGATACCCTGCGCCAGGAACTGGTAGAACTGGTATCCATTGCCCGCCACAACGATCGCCTGTTCGAAAAGAGCAAGCGCCTGTTGATGCAGGTGATAGAGGCCCGCAACCTCAACGATATGGCGGCAGCCGTGGATGACAGCATCCGCGGAGATTTTGGTCTGGATGCCGCTTCGGTCATTCTGTTTACTGACAAGCCATTGCCCGGCAGTGACCATGGTGCGCTTCACGTGGTTTCGCCGGATCAGGCCAGAGAGCGCCTGGGCGGTCTGCTTGACGGCGACCGCGCGGTCTGTGGCCAGTTCCGTGAAAGTGAACGCAGCTTCCTGTTTCCCGACCGGAGCGAACCTATTGCCTCCGTGGCACTGATGCCGTTACGAGCCTCCGGGGTGACAGAGGCGGGTGACGAGCTGGTTGGGGTGTTTGCGGTCGGCAGTTGTGAAGCCGGTTATTTTGATCAGAGCATGGGCTCACTGTTCCTCGGCTACATCAGCGACACACTCAGCCGTTTGCTGCCGCCGATCCTTCAGCGCCATACGGTTACGGGATCCGTTGACGGTCCGGTTGCGGAATCCCGCTGACCATGACGGAGCCCGGCACTGAGTCTGGTAAGCCACAGCCCGGCCATGCAAAGGGTCTGGCTACCGCGCTTGAACAGCCGCTCCAGAGCTTTATTCGCTACCTTGCCGCTGAAAAACGCCACTCCCCTCATACCTGCAGCAATTACGAAGACGATCTCCGGCGTTTCGGCGCCTGGGTGGCCGGGCCCCAGGCCCGCAGCTCCTGGCGGGAACTGGGCTCCCACGACCTGCGCCGCTATGTGGCCGTGCTCAGCCGCTCCGGCCTTGGCGGTCGCAGCATTGCCCGTCATCTGTCAGCGATCCGGCGGTTCTATGATTATCTGTTGCGGGAACACCTCGCCAATGACAATCCGGGGCTGGACGTGCGGGCGCCAAAAGCCGGCCGCCGCCTGCCGCGCGTCGCCGACGTTGATCAGCTTAGCCATCTGCTTGATGCAAATCCCGAGGACCCCCTGGAAACGCGGGACCTGAGCATGTTCGAACTGATGTATTCCTCGGGGCTGCGGCTGGCGGAACTGGCTGCTCTGAATCTGGAATCGATTGATTGCCGGGGCGGAGAAGTCCGGGTACTGGGCAAGGGCGGCAAGGAGCGGATTCTGCCGGTGGGGCGACGGGCTCTGGGCGCACTGAGCCGATGGCTGGATGTCCGCTCTGCGCTGGCGGATGAGAATGAACCGGCGCTTTACGTCAGCCGCCGGGGCGAGCGCCTCAGTAACCGCAGCATCCAGTCCCGCCTTCGCCGCTGGGGAGTGAAGAACGGCGCCGACCAGAAATTTTACCCACATCTTTTGCGTCACTCTTTTGCCAGCCACATGCTGGAGTCCAGCGGTGATCTGCGGGCGGTGCAGGAATTGCTCGGTCATGCGGACATCAGCACCACCCAGGTCTATACTCATCTTGATTTTCAACATCTGGCCAGAGTTTACGACCAGAGCCATCCCCGTGCCCGCCGGGAGTGTAAGTCAGGGGACAAATCCACCTCAGTGGACTTGTAACATCAGGAGAACCAGATGTCGCCGGAGCCGTCCTGGAAGGACAAATACTTGAAGGAACTTGAAACCTCCGAAATGCAGGAGATGCACTGGGAAGCAGAGAAAAATCTGCTCCAGCGTATGCTGGTGCGCACAAGCCTGGCCGCAGAGGGACAGAGCCCTGACCTGGATAAGCTGCTGGTGAGGGTGCGGGAGGAAATCCGCAAGGGCCGCTTTGATGCCCGGGTATGGGAGGATCTGCAGGATAGTATTGGTGGCAAGGTATCGACACTGGACGATCTCAAGTCAGAATCTGACAGTCAACTCCGGGACACGCTTGGGAAGTTGCTGGCAGAGCTCCATGATTACGAGGCGTTTCAACCTTTCAAACACCGGTTGCGTGATCTGAAAAAACGGCTCAGGAAGACTGATTCCCTGCGGCAGCTATGCACTGAATGGCTGGTCGAGTTTGCCAGTATCCTGCATGCAGGTCTTGAAGGGGGCTCTGGTCCGGGAGCCCGCCAGCCTTCACAAACGGGATTGTTCGGCAAACTTTTTGGCAAGCCTGCTGATGATGGGCCTCAGGATGACTCAGTGCCTCCCGCACCGGATGACACTGGCGGCGATCTGCCGGTGGAACTGGAAACCCCGGGCGGGGAAGAAGTCGATCAGCGGCTTAGAATCGCCCGCCGGGTGAGTCAGTTGCTGGAGCAGGTGCTGGAACAGGTGTCGCTGGAACCGGAGTCCGAGGCCAGGGCGCGGCGGCTTCAGAAAACCCTGCTGGCCAGTGACGACTGGGATGAGCTGAAAGAAGGTCTGAGCGGCGTTGCTGACCTGGTGATTGCCGCTGTCAGCCGCAGCCAGCGCGAATTCGAGGCTTTCCTGCGCAAGCTGGATGAACGTCTGGATACCCTCAGGAAATATTTCGCTGAACAGGAACACGCCCAGGCAGGGCGTCTTGGTGCCTCCGCGGAGCTGGAGCTTGAAATTCAGCGGGAGCTGGAAGCCTTCGGGCAAAGGGTTGATGACAGTGAGGATTTTCAGGGGCTCAAGGCCTCTGTCTCCGGGCATCTCAAATCTCTCCGCGAGGCCGTGGCCCGGTTCAGAGCGAAGGAGTCGGAACGGGAAAAATTCCTGTCCGAGCAGCTGGAAACCATGCAGCACAAAATGGCGGCCATGGAGGCGCAGGAAGAGCTGGTAAAAGCCGAACTCCGCGAGCAGCGTAGCCGCGCCACGACCGATGTACTTACCCAGCTACCGAACCGGGAAGCCTTGCGGGAGCGGCTGGACCTGGAGCTGCAGCGCTGGCACCGTTATGGCAATCCATTGAGCCTTGCGCTGCTGGATATCGATTTTTTCAAGCGGTTTAACGATTCCTACGGCCACAAAGCCGGTGACCGGGTTCTGCAACTGGTGGCGAAGGCATTGCAGGACCGGCTGCGCCAGACCGATTTCATCGCCCGGTTTGGTGGCGAGGAGTTTGTGGTACTGTTGCCCGAGACTTCGCCAGAAGTTGCAAAAGAAGTACTGGATGATCTGCGGAGTCACATCAGGAAACTGCCGTTTCATTTTCGCGGCGAGCCGGTCTTCGTCACTTTTTCAGCGGGTGTTGCCGGATTCGAGCCGGATGATCAGAGCGACTCGGTGTTCGACCGGGCAGACAGGGCCCTATACCAGGCGAAAAATTCGGGCCGCGACCAGATCTGTGCCAGCGATCATCAGGGTTAGTGGCGCATCCGGGCGTCCAGTTCGTCGATTATCTCGGCCCAGTCAGAGTCTTCCTCCAGGCCCTCTTCCAGGAAAGTGGACTGGCTTTCTCCCCAGAAAGGGGCATCCTGCAGCGCCACTTCCGCTGGCAGTGGTGAATGTTTTGCGATGAAACTGTCAATGCTGGCGTCATCCGCTGGCAGGCCGAGCTGTTCAAACAGTGCTGTCATTGTGTGCTTTTCGGTATCCATAACAGTCAGGCTACTCCTTGAATGCAATCAGTGAATTTTGTCGGTATTGTTTTTCAAGCGATATCACGAACTCTAGTCTAACTCATGAGGATATCCAGTGAAGGCGGCGTTGCGTTTTCTGTTGTGTCTCGCGTGCCTGGTGGCCACCGCCCCGGCAAAGGCAGAGCCACCCCAGCCCCCGCCGGCCCCGGTGCTTGCCAGTGATGACCTTCGCTGGCTTGAGGCCCGCAAACCGCTTCAGGTGGGTGTGCCCAGTGATCAGGTTCCGCTAGCCTTCGATACCGGTGAAGGCGAGTTGGCCGGCGTTTTTATCGATTACCTGAACACCGTTTCCACCAAACTTGGTGTGGCTATTGAAGTTGTTACCGGCGATGAAGCCCAACTGGACCAGTGGCTGGCGGAGGGGGTGATTGATGCCAGGCTGAGTACCCGTCTTTCCCGCAGTTCAAAGGACGGGGAGCCACTGGTTTCCGCATCGTTGATGTCACTTACCTATGGCCTGTTTGTTGCCTCCGGTGATACCGGAATACTTGAGCTGGCGGATCTTGAAAGTACCCGGGTCGCGGTGGTGGCCCGGGATGTCAATCAGAACAGACTGCTGGACGCGGTGCAGAGCTTCACGCCGGTGCCGGTTGATACCCTGGGGGAAGCGGTCAGCATGGTGCTGTCGGGACAGGCCGATGCCTTCCTCGGGCCGGTTTCCGTGGTATCTGATTATCTGCGTTCTGCGATGGTAAGCGGGATACGGTTGGCGCGTCTGATGGACCAGTATTCAGTGGATGTGGTCCTTGAAGTGGCACCCGATGAGGAAAGCTTGTTCCGGGTTTTGAATCAGGCCGTTCTGGCCATTACCCGCAGCGAGCATCAGGCTCTGCGCCAGCTCTGGCTCCAGTCCAGCTTGCCGGAGACGGAGGACAGCAGCCTCCGGCTGTCGGAGCAGGAAGCGGAGTTTCTCAGTCGCAATCCCAATCTGCAGATGGCTCTCCGTCCGGACTGGCCACCGTTCGAGTTTTCCGAGGATAGCGAGCCCAAAGGATTGGTACCGGACCTGGTTGCCCGCCTGGAAGAGCAGTTGTCCTACCGTTTCAGTCACCGGCTGCTGGAAACCGGCCAGGTGCCGGAAAACCAGCTCAGTGAGGGAGCGGTGGATATACTGCCAGCGGTCACCCGGACGCCGCGACTGGAACAAGACTTCCTCTTCAGCCGCGCCTACCTGACCGTGCCTGTGGCACTGGTCATTCGTGACGACGGGCGATTTATCGGTGAATTGCGGCAATTGCGGGACGAAAGGGTGGGCGTAGTAAACCGCCAGGCGGGTCATGATTACCTGTTGATCAACCATCCGGATCTTGACCTCTATCCGGTCAGCTCCGTAGAGCAGGGCCTTCTGGCGCTGTCGAATGGCGACCTTGATGTCATGGTCACCCATATCCCGGCGGTCAGTTACACCGTCGCCCGCCTGGGCCTGTCAAATCTTCGCATTACCAGTATCACCCCTTACCAGTATGAACTGCGTTTCGCGGTCAGAAAGGATCAGCCGGAGTTACTGGGCATCCTCAATAAAGCCCTGAGCAGTCTGGACTCCAATGAGACCGAGGCCATCTACAATCGCTGGATCCACCTCGATATAGAACAGGAGACCGACTATACCGTGGTCAGGCGCATACTGCTGATTGCGTTACTGGTTGTGCTGATTTTTCTGTACTGGAACCGCAAGCTGTCCCGGGAAGTGGATGAGCGCATCCGGTCGGAGACGGCACTGCGCCGCAGCGAAGATGAACTGCGCTCCGCCAAACAGGATGCAGAACGGCTGGCCCGGCAGGCGGAAGCTGCCAGTCGTGCCAAAAGCGAGTTTCTTGCCAACATGTCCCATGAGATCCGCACCCCCATGAATGCGGTGATCGGTTACAGTGATCTGCTGAGCAATAGCGTCAGGGATCCGCAGCAGCGCAACTACCTGAACGCCATTCGCGCCGGCAGCCGCAGCCTGCTGATGCTGATTAATGACATTCTGGACCTGTCCCGGATCGAAGCCGGCAAGATGCGCCTGGACTATTCCGCAGTGTCCATGCGCCGGCTGCTCAGCGATGTGCGGCATATCTTCGATCTGCGGGCGACGGAGCAGGGTATATCCCTGGAAGTCAGTGTGGATTCGCGAATGCCTGCTGCCATGAGGCTGGATGAAACCCGTCTGCGTCAGGTGCTGTTCAATCTGGTGGGCAATGCCATCAAATTCACCCACGAGGGTGGTGTGACGGTGCGGGCAACGGCGACCCCTCTGCCAGGCGCTGGTACGGGGTCAGGCAATGATACTGGCGACGCCGGGGCGCGAGGGTTCCGGTCACAACTTGTGGTGATCGTACATGACACCGGCATTGGCATTCCTGAAGATCAGCAGGACCAGATATTCGACGCCTTCGAGCAGCAGGACGGCCAGAGCAATCGCCGCTATGGTGGCACCGGCCTGGGCCTGGCAATCAGCCGCAAGCTGGTGGAAATGATGGGGGGCGAGCTTGAGGTCGAAAGCGAACCGGGTGTCGGTTCCAGTTTCACCGTCCGCCTGCCGGACGTGGAAGTGACCAGTGACAAGGCCGAAGACGACGGCCAGCCCCGGGAGTCCGACCGTTTACTGGCTCAGACCCTGAGCATGCATGAGCGGAGCTGGCTGCGGGAACAACTGGACAAGGATTTTGGCGACGAATGGCAGTCAGTCCGGGACAGCGGTGACCCGGAACAGATGAAGGATTTCGCCCGTCGGGTGACCGAATGGGGGCGGCGTCTTCGTTCACCGTCGGTTACCCGTTATGGGGAGGACCTGCTGGCGGACGTGGAAGCGTTCAAGCTGGACGCGGTGAACAGTTCGCTGGCGGCATTTCCCCGCTTGCTGGGCAGGTCAGAGTAAGGTGGTTTACAGGCAGTCGAACTGGGACCGGCGGTCGAAGGCCACTGACACCATGTCATAGCCCTGTTCTGTCAGATCGCGGATCAGGTCCCGGTTTTTCAGCATGGCCATACAGACCTTGTGGACGCTGGCCTGCATTTGTTCGGTGTCCGGCTCGTCGTTCAGGCGGAAATCAACGATCAGGTATTTGCGCTCAATCGCGGACGATACCGGGATCGCCTCGCGCTCGACACTTTCGTAACCGATGTAGGTTGCCTGGTGGGCCGGGAACAGTCCGCTCAGCAGCAGGTCGAGATTGCTGGCAGTGGCCGTCCCGGTGCTGACCAGCAGTAAAAGCGCAGAAGCGATGATCAGGCGAATAGGTTTCATGGCTGTCATGCCCGTGGTGAGCGACCGAGTTTCAGTCAGATAAATGATTCTGGTAACACCGTGTAAGCAAAGGTTACTAATGATTAACCCGGACTACCAGCAAATCTGTTCAAAAAATCGCCATGTTTTTCAAATTTTAACATTTTGCTCCGTGTTCCCCGTGATTTGACAAGGTTCCCGCAGGCCCTTCGATTCAACTATGATGGGACTATCAAGGCAAGGTCGGAGGCAGGATCATGTTCCAGTTGGTTTTTAAAGGCGAGTGCACTCCCGGTACTGATCCGGAAACGGCCCGAAACAGCGCCAGAACCCTGTTCAAGGCCAGCGCCGAGCAGGTTACCAGAATGTTCAGTGGTCAGCCCGTGGTGATCCGCAACCGGCTGGAACAGGCTCAGGCGGAAAAATACCGTGGTGTGCTGCACAAGCATGGCATGGTCGCCTACGTGGAACTCATGGAAGGGACTGTTGAACCGAAAACAGAGCCTGAGCCCCAGAACAGACCTCCGGTGTCAAAGCCGCCTTCAGCTCCGGAATCCGGCGGTTCGGTAAAAGTTGAACCAGGCGACAGGCCGAATCTGGCCGGGGAAAGGGTGGACAGCATTCTTGCCGGATCCGACCTGACGCTGGACCCGGTGGGCATCACCCTCGAACAACACAAAGAAGTCAAAACTCCCATGTTCGAGCATCTGGACGAATGGACCCTCGCCCCGCCGGGCACTGAACTTGTGGAACCCCGCAATACGCCGACTCCTGTCCAGCCGGATACTTCCGGGCTGTCACTGGTGGAACAGGACCAGTCAGACCATAAAGACTGAACGCCGGCAGATAAGGATGCTGATGCGCCGTTTCCGGATTCTTGCCTTGCTGACAATACTGGTAACCGGGCTGGCAGTAGCGGCGGAACGACCCCGGGTGGCGCTGGTCCTCAGTGGTGGCGGTGCCAAAGGGCTTGCCCATGTCGGTGTGCTGCGAGTGCTGGAAGAGATCAGGGTGCCGGTGGATATTATCGTCGGCACCAGTGCCGGTTCGGCGGTGGGTGCGCTTTATGCTTCAGGCATGAGCGTTGAGTCCATCGAAAACCGCTTTATCAATCTGGACTGGTTGTCCAGTTTTCGGGATGACCCCGGTCGGGTTTACAAACCGGTGCGCCGCAAGCAGGAGGACTGGCGCTTTCCGGCCACCCCCGGTATCGGTATCAGTGCCCAGGGTCTGCTGATGGGTGGCGGCATTGTCGCCGGCCAGAACCTCGGGTTTATCCTCAATGAACTGACCCGCGATGCGGCGCTGGTGGAGGACTTCGATCAGCTTCCGATTCCCTTTCGAGCAGTGGCCACCGATCTGGAAACCGGCAACACTGTGGTCATCGGCCATGGCCATCTGTCTGAGGCCATTCGCGCCAGCATGAGCGTCCCCGGTGTTTATGCACCCGTGTCCAAAGACGGGAAGCTGTTGATTGATGGCGGTATTGCCAACAATCTGCCAGTGTCTGTAGCCCGGCAGATGGGTGCCGACATAGTGATAGCGGTGGACATCACCGAGCCCCTGATGGACAAGGAAGACATTCGGGATGCACTCACGGTTATCGGACAGCTCACAACACTGCTTACCCGCCGCAATACCGAACGCCAACTGGATCTGCTGGGGGATCGGGACCTGCTGATCCGTCCGGATCTGGGCGAGCTGTCGTCGGCTGATTTCTATCAGGCCGCGCCCTTTTTTGAGCTGGGCGCTACTGAAACCCGCCGGCATGCGGTCAGGCTCAAAGATCTTGCGGTCAGCGACGACGACTGGAAAGCCTACCGCCAGAGGCTCGAACAGCGTTCAGCGGGGCCTTCGGTCATCAGCCGTATCCGGGTAGCCGGAGATAGTGCGCTGGCCGCTGATTTCATTCGCTCACGGATCACGCAGGAAGTGGGCGAGCCGCTGGACAGCGCCGGGCTTGAGCAGGATCTGAAGCGCATCTATGGTCTGGGATACTACGAAACCGTGTCCTACTCTCTGGAACCGCTTCCTGAAGATGGTGCCGGGCTGCTGGTCCGGGCCCGACGGAAAAGCTGGGGCCCGAACTATCTTGCTTTCGGGCTGAACTATGAGGACAACTTCGAGAACAGGACCGATTTCAACCTGGCCGTGTCGCTGCGCATGACCGAGCTGAATACCCTGGGCGCGGAATGGAATACCGGCCTGCAGCTGGGAACCAAACCCTGGCTGCGCACTGAGTGGTATCAGCCGCTGGACTATGGCTACCAGCGGTTTCTGACGATAGGAGCGGAGTATCGGCGGGAAACGTTCAGTGCCTTTGATGGTGAAGGGGTCCGGATCTCGGGTATCGATCTGTCCACCAGCGAGATTGACCTTTCGTTAGGCACCGAGCCGGGTATCAACAAGCAGGTGCGCCTGACCTACCGGCGGGGATACGCCACGGTGGAAGAACAGTTGGGTGCTCAGATTGTGCCCCAGGAGTACATTGACAGAGGCAATCTGAGCCTGGTCTTCGAGCATGACTCGCTCGACGATGCGTTTCTGCCCGAGGCCGGTGTTTTTGCGGGAATCCGGGGACGTCTGGAACGCCCGGACCTGGGTTCGGACCGGGATTTTGACTCGATCCGCGTGATGGCGGTGGGGGCAGAGACCTGGAATAAAACCACCGTAACCGGACTGGCCTTTGCCAACGCCGTGATCGGTGGCGTGGCGGGTATTGAAAATTCGGTGGTTCTCGGGGGATTTCAGCGCCTGTCGGCCTTCAGCCAGGGTGAAGTTGCCGGTGAGGATGCTGCTCTGGTCAGTGTGTTTGCCCGCCAGGCCTTTGGCGGCCCTTTTGCGCCCTGGTTTGCCGGTGTCGGGGCTGAAGCGGGCAACGCCTGGTCGTCACTGGGGGATGCCCGCTGGCAGAATCTGCTTTATTCCGGAAGTCTGTTTGCCGGTCTGGAAACCATCATTGGCCCGATCCAGCTGTCTGTGGCCTACAACAACAAGGATAACTGGAGCGCCTATCTCAATGTCGGCTTTTCCTTCACCCAGTTGTTTGACTGACAGATTTCAGGACCGGGCGCGCCTGGGCACTACAGCAGCGGACCCATCAGGCGAATGGCGCGGCAGGTCAGACGAAACGGAATGGACCTGTCCCGATAGTCGCTTTCGGTCATCAGGCGGCAGCTCTCCAGGTCGTTGTTCAGCATCTGCGCAATCCGGTCCACAAACGTCATTGAGGTATTGATGGCCATGATCTCGAAATTCAGCCGCATTGAGCGATTGTCCAGGTTGGCGGTGCCGACCGCCGCGTAACGGCTATCCACCAGCACCGTTTTCTGGTGCATGAAGCCGGGTTGGTAGCGGTATATTGAGATCCCCGCAGCCGAGGCCTGAACCAGATAGGAGTATGCCGCCAGCCCGATGATCCGGCTGTCGGACTTTTCGGGGATGATGATGCGAACATCCACGCCCCGGAGTGCGGCCAGTTGCAGGGCATTCAGAATCTGGAAGTCCGGCACAAAGTAGGGCGAGGCGATCCAGATTCGCGAGCGGGCGTTGTTGATGCAGTTGAGAAAAAACAGCGCACCGGTTTCGTAGATGTCGGCAGGCCCCATGGGCAGAATCAGTACCTCCTCATCGCCGTGGGAGGATGCCGGTGGCTCCCAGTCAAGTTCCGGAGTCTCGGTGCTGGCCCAGTTCCAGTCCTGCAACCAGGCCAGTTGCAGTCCCTGAGCTGCAGGGCCGCGGATCCGGCAGTGAGTGTCGCGCCAGGGTTCCCGGCTGCCGGCGGTGGCCAGGTATTCATCGCCGAGGTTGATGCCGCCGACAAAACCCACCTCGCCATCGCAGACCAGCAGCTTGCGATGGTTGCGGAAATTGGCCTGTAGCCTCATTCGCCGAAGGTTGCCGTCACCGAAAGAGGCAACGTGGGCGCCCGCTGCCGCCAGGTCCTTCAGGTATTTGCGCGGCAGCCAGACGCTGCCGAGGTCGTCGTAAAGAAACCAGACCTCGACTCCCTGTGCCAGCTTGCGCTCAAGGATCGATTTGATACGCCCGCCCACCTTGTCCGAACGCACGATGTAGAACTCCAGCAGGATATAGTGCCGGGCGTTTTCCATGGCTTCGAACAGAGCCTCAAAGGTCGCTTCACCATCTTTCAGCAGATCGCACAGGTTGCCGCGGGTAAAGGGTTGGCGGCCGAGTCGGCACAGCACCCGGAGATCGCTGCTGTCCTTTGCCTGCCCGGGCTGATCAATGACGGTGCCTTGCTGCTCGAACTGGCAGAGCGCATTATTGAGGGTCGCCATGCCCGGCCGCCTGGTCTTCAGATAGCCGCCAAACCGGTTTCTTCCGAACAGCAGGAACAACGGCACGGCAATGTAGGGCAGACCGATCAGGGCAAGTATCCAGGCGATTGCGCCCTGTGGCGTGCGGTAAGTGAGCAGTATCCGGTAAATGCAGGCAGCTGCGAGCGCGTAGAGGGCGATGAGCCCATAGACGATCCAGGACGGGTCCGGCGGGCTCATGGTGCCGCGTCCTGCTTTGCGCTGGCATATCCGACCAGCTGTCGGGCCCGGTACTGGGCGGGGGCAATTCCGGTCCAGCGTTTGAAAGCTCTGCTGAAGGCGCTCAGTTCCGAGAACCCGAGCAGAAACGCGATTTCTCCCAGCGCGTAATGGTCAGAAGCGACATAGCGCATTGCCTTGTCTTTGCGCACCTCTTCCACCAGATCATGAAAACCCAGACCTTCTTTTTTCAGTCGCCGGTAAAGGGTCTGGCGGCTCATGTGGCACTGTTTTGCCAGAGTGTCGGCGTCGATGCGTTCTGTGGACATCTGCCGGGATATCAGGCGGCGGATTTTGCGGCCGAAGGTGCGGCGACTCTGAAGCCGGGTCAGCAGAGCATTGACCTGATTCAGAACGGAGGAATACACCACGGGGTTGCGGTGGGGGATGGGATGGTTCAAATGACGGCGCTCAAAGGCAATCCGGGTCTGCTCACACCCGAACCTTACCGGCCCGCCGAACAGGTCCCGATATTCCTGCGCGTAATCAGGTCTGGCATGGCCAATTTCGACCCATGCTGCGGTTATGTCAGGATGAATAAAGTGCCGGGTACGACTCAGCACCGACGCGATGGTGCGGTCCATGTCCTGACGACAATAATGCCCCGGGGTATCAGCCTGCCAGGTCAGAATGGCCAGGTCACCGTCCTGCTCGAAACTCAGCCTGACTGACTCGTTGATCAGTCGATGCAATCTGGTGTACTGGGTGACCGCCTCGCCCAGAGTGTCACAGTTGAAGAACACGTGGCCCACCAGACCCATGCGGTCAGGGGCAACGGTTTGACCAACATGAAGACCCACGGCCGGATCACCGGTGACCGTCTCGGCGTACTCCCACAGATGGTAATGCTGGTCGGCGGGAATTCTGAGATCCGGGGCGGAGAGCGCCTCTGCCGAGTAGCCGGTGATCCGCTCGACGGCCCCGGGATTCAGAACACCCTGGCACCGGAGATAATGCACCAGCGCCAGGGTGCTGGAGGCGGCGATCATTGGCGATGTGCTGGTATTGGTTTGCTCGGCGCTCACAATGACCTTTCTGTTGATGAGGAAGTTTTCACTCTGGCTGTCACAATCTTTCAGGCTCCCTAAAGGTAGCATTAAAAACCGCGAAGCAAGCAATCCGGCTTCATCCGTGAGGGAGTGTTGCAGGGGAGTCGGGATTTGTAGACCATAACGGACCGACATTGTTGCACTGGCGGAGTCTCTGAACAGCACTTATTATTGTGGGTCATTATTTTACCTGACATTTTATCGGCCGGGTTCGCCCGGCCTTTTCGTGTCCCCGTATTTGTCCCGGCCGGGGAGACGGTTTATGGGAGAAAAGAGTTATGAGCGTTGAGCTTAATCATCAGATCAAGGGAGAGGGTGAGCCGCTGATCCTGCTGCACGGGGTATTTGGTTCCCTGGACAATCTTGGCGTGGTCGCCCGGGGGCTCCAGGACAACTGGCAGATTCACTCCCTGGATCAGCGCAACCACGGCAAATCCCCTCATACCGACACCATGACCTATCCGGCAATGGCGGCGGACGTTCTGGCCTACATGGACGCACAGGGTCTTGATACGGCGGCGATCCTGGGGCATTCGATGGGCGGGAAGGTTGCCATGCAGCTTGCACTCACAGCGCCTGAACGTATCAGCGCGATTATCGTTGCGGATATTTCGCCGGTGACCTATCGTCCCCGTCAGGATTCGGTTCTGGACGGCCTGAAAGCGCTTGATACGGCGGCAATCAAATCCCGCCAGGAGGCTGACCGGGTGTTGTCCGATTACGTTGAGGAAGCAGGTGTGCGGCAGTTTCTGTTGAAAAACCTGATGCCGGTCCCGGCTGATGAGAAAGATGATTCCGGAGCCCGTTATCGCTGGCGGCTCAATCTACCGGTAATAGACCGCTGCTACGCACATCTGTCTGCCGCACCGGAAGGCGAAGAGCCTTACCGGGGGCCGGTGCTGTTCGTCAAAGGTGCTGACTCACCCTATATTCAGACCAAGCACCGGGATACTATCGACCAGTTGTTTCCCAACGCCGAGCTGGAGATTATCGAAGGCGCCGGCCACTGGTTGCATGCCGAAAAGCCGGAAGACTTTATCGCGCTCTGCCGCCGCTTTCTGACTGGACACTGATAAATAAAAAGAGAAGTGCAATGAGGTGGCTTTCAGGTTTATTGTTGGTGATGTTCGTGGGCATCGGCGGTTTTTTACTGGCAGAGCCAACGATCGACAGTGCCGCATGGAAACCACCGGAGCCTGTTGCCATGACTGGCAGGCTGGCCCCCAATGAGCGATTGAAATCGGCAGATCTGCTGGCCCAGGGTGAGGTTTACGGCCCTGAAGACACCACAGTGGATTCAGACGGCGTGCTCTATACCGGCACTCAGGACGGCTGGATCGTCCGGGTCTGGCCCGACGGCCGGGTCGAAAACTGGCTGCAGACCGATGGTCGGCCGCTGGGGATGGTATTTGACCAGGGCGGCAACCTGATTGTCGCAGATGCCGGGAAAGGTCTGCTATCCATCGCTCCTGACCGAACCCTGACCGTGCTTGCCCGGGAAGCCGAAGGCCTGCCGTTCGGGTTTACTGACGACGTGGACATTGCCCCGGATGGACGCATCTATTTCACCGACGCGAGTTCCCGTTTTCATCAGCATGACTACCTTCTGGATCTGCTGGAAATGCGGCCCCATGGCCGTCTGCTGCGCCACGATCCGGCTACCGGCAAAACCGAGGTGCTGATGCGCGACCTGTATTTCGCCAACGGGGTGGCGGTATCACCTGAGGGCGACTATCTGCTGATGACCGAAACCTGGAAATACCGGATCATCCGATACTGGATCAGTGGCCCCGAATCCGGAGCCGCCGAAGTGTTCGCCGAAAATCTGCCCGGATTCCCTGATAACCTTGCTGCCGACGACGCCGGACGTTACTGGGTAGCTTTTTTTACAGTGCGGAATTTCAAGGTTGATTTCATCCACCCCCGGCCCTGGCTGAAAGACATTGTGGCGAAGGTGCCGGATGCCCTGAAGCCCGGGCCCGAAGACTATGGACTGGTTATAGCCTTCAATGATCGCGGCGAAGTGCTGACCAGTCTCCATGACCCCGATGGCAGCCACCTTGGGGAAATCACCTCGGCCAATCCCCATGGCGGTCTGCTGTATTTTGGCTCTCTGCACAATGACCGGATCGGACGCATGGCTCTTGCCTCGGTTCCGGGGCTGAAGGAGCCGGAAAATGACTGATCAGTCCACCTTGAACTGGGATCTGCCAGCGCCTTTCAGCCAGGAGATCAGGGTTGCGCCGGAGCAGACTGACCGGCTGGGACATGCCAATAACGTGGTATACCTGCGCTGGCTGGAGGAAGTAAGCTGGGCCCACATTGAAAGCCTGGGCATGACCTGGGCATTGCACGAAGAGACCGGCAAAGCCATGGCCATTACCCGCACAGAGATTGATTACCTGGCCGCGGCCAATGCCGGTGACATTCTTGAACTGGGAACCTGGCTGACCGGCTTTGATGGTCGTTTCCGGTCGGCACGCCAGTTCCAGTTAATCCGTAAATCGGATGGCAAAACCCTGGTGCGGGCGCTGTCCACCCATGCCTGCGTTGATCTTGAAACCCAGCGTCCGTCCCGCATGCCCGCAGAATTCAGGCGTATTCTCGGCAGTGTCCTGGTTGCGGGTGGCCGCGGCCTTGATGAACGGTAATTACCCCACGAATCTGAAACCGGAGAACATTATGCAGAACAGCACGGATTGGAGAACGGGAACGACCATGCGCCGCGTCGCCTACGACCGGTTTGGTGAAGCCGAGGTGCTGCGGTTGGAACACGCGGAGATCCCTGAGCCCGCCGCAGACGATGTTCTCGTGCGGGTTGCCGGTGCCGGGCTCAATCCCATTGACTGGAAAACCCGCAAAGGCCTGGGGTTTGCCGCTCGCCAGATTGAAAATGATCTGCCCTGGACTCCGGGCTATGATGTGTCAGGTGAGGTTGTGGCCGTCGGGAAAAACGTGACAACGCTTGCCGCTGGTGACCGGGTGATGGGCATGGTGGGTTTTCCGGCGGGAGGTGGCGGGTACTCGGAGTATGTCGTTGCGCCCGCCGACGACCTTGCCATTGTACCGGAAGAGCTTGACCTGGTTGCTGCCGGAGCCTTGCCGCTGGCAGGGTTGACGGCCTGGCAGGCGCTGTTTGAAGTAGCCGAACTGGAATCCGGACAGAAGGTGTTGATTCACGCCGGTGCCGGTGGTGTCGGCCATCTTGCGGTACAGTTCGCGCTGGAGCGCGGCGCTCATGTGATTGCGACGGCCTCTGGTTCCAACCGGGATTTTCTGGCCGGGCTGGGAGTTCACGAAGTGATCGATTATCACACCATGCGGGTCGAGGAAGAGTGTTTCGGGCTGGATGTGGTTCTGGATCTTATCGGCGGCGATGTTGGTAAACGTTCATTGCACACTCTGAGTGAGCGCGGTGTGCTGGTTACCATTCCGACGGTAACAGCGGATGAGATTATTACCCGGGCCGAAACCATGGGCCTGAGGGCGCATGGCATGACGGTGCGGCCGGATGTATTTCATCTGGAGGAAATTGCCGAGCTCATCGAGGATGGTGATGTGCGGATCCACATCGACCAGACCTTCCCCCTTGATCAGGTGCAAGAGGCACACCAGACCCTCGAAGGCGGGCACGTTCGGGGCAAACTGGTGCTGGATTGTCGTACCCGCTGACAATCCTGTCAGGCTCTGGCCGGTTTTCCGGGCCCGGGCTCCCCGGGTTCTGACGCCGTGGGCACAGGTTCTGACGGGTTGGCCTGCAATGGGGCAGCCTCAGCCTCCTCTTTCCTTGCCTTTTCCCTGTTCAGCCGCGGCGGTACCAGGCTGATGAGCGTCCAGTCCTCGCCCAGCTTGAGATCCTCCAGGTCTTTCACCGGTGAAATCCGGTCCCGGCTATCCAGCACAAACAGGACATGGGCCTGCTGTTGGTACTTTGCCTGGAAATCGCTGAAGGTGAACTCGTCGCTCAGCTGGGTGGTTTTGATGGTGTAATTTTTCGCCGCCAGGCTGGCCAGCTTGGCATAGCTGATGCCGTTGAAAAGGCCACGGGTCATGTGGATTTTTTCGGCCGAGCGCAGCCGCGCGGTCTGTTCCTGATCGCCATCGGACAGAGTGAACACGTTGGCGGCGCCAAACCAGTCCAGGAAATGGTAGGTGGCCAGTGAATTCATATGTTTGTAGGGCGAAATTACCAGAAGATTGCCAATGCCGGTCAAATCCAGATGGGTCGAGGCATGTTCCGATACCGGATTGCCAAAATACACCTGCAGATTTTCCATTCTTGCCAGTTTGACGTTCTCATAGTTTGTATCTGTCAGGGTGACCGGCACTTTCAGGTTTTTCAGGGCGATCCCGATTTTCCGGGCAATAGGGTTGGCGCCGAGAATCAGGAAGCCATAGGCGGAAGGTTCTGCCACCTGCAATAGCCGGGCCAGAGGCCTTGCGGTCAGGCTCTGGATGGTCACGGTAGCGATGATCAACATGAAAATCAGCGGCACCAGGGCGCCTGCGCTGGCATAGCCCATTTTCTGCAGCTGGAACGCAAACAGCGCAGATACGGCGGCCGCCACAATGCCCCGGGGGGCGATCCAGCTCAGAAACAGCTTGTCTCGCCAGTTCAGCGAGGTGCCAATGGCCGACAGAAAGATGCTGGCGGGCCTTGCGACCAGCATCAGTAGCGCCAGCACAAACACCAGACCCCAGCCAAGCTCGGCGATGGCCCCGAACTCGACGCGGGCCGCCAGAATGATAAACAGCGCGGAAATCAGCAGTACACTGAGGGATTCCTTGAATTCCAGAATGTTATCGATAGGTACCTGTTTCATGTTTGCCATCCACATACCCATGACCGTGACGGTCAGCAGCCCGGATTCATGGGCCAGCTCATTGGACAGCGCGTAGACCCCCAGCATGAAAGTGAGGGTGCCTGCATTGTGCAGATATTGCGGAACCAGGTGTCTGCGCAGCGCAATACCGTTGAGCCACCCGGCAACGGCGCCGATGACAAAGCCGACGGTCAGGGTTTTGGCAAAGATCCACAGGGAATGGCCGAACACGTTGCCCTGGCCCCAGGACACAATACCCTCAAAAACCAGAACCGCCAGCAGGGCGCCCACCGGGTCAATAATGATGCCTTCCCAGCGCAGGATATTGGCGAGTTTCGGTTTTGGCCGAACCGAGCGCAGCAGGGGCGCAATAACGGTGGGGCCGGTGACAATAGAGATGGCCCCGAACAGCAGAGCCACCTCCCAGGACACGTCCAGAACCCAACGGGCCGAAAGCGTACCGATAATGCAGGTCACGACCGAGCCGACCGGAATCAGGTTGCGCACCATCTTGCCGTGACCGGCGATATCGCTGAAATGCAGGGTCAGGCTGCCCTCAAAAAGAATGATGGCGACCGACAGTGAAATCAGCGGGAACAGCAGATCACCAAACACCGCTTCAGGGTCGAGCAGCCCGGTCAGGGGGCCGGCTGCGATACCGCCTGCCAGCAGAAACAGGATGGCAGGCATCCGGACCCGCCAGGCCAGCCACTGGCAGAAGAGCGAAATAATACCGATGCACGCTAGCAGAAAGACTGTACTGACGGTCATGATGAGGTCAGTTTCCTCTGGTTAGGATCAGGGTGTGGTGCTGGCTTTGCGGGCGAGGCGACCAATAAGTCTGGAGGCGGCAAAAAAGCCGAAGCTGGCGGTAACCGGGCTGGCTGCTCCGAACCCGGTGGCACAATCCAGCCTGACCGGGCCATCGGTGGCCGGCTTCTGCAAACAGACTTCACCGTCTCCGGCAGGATACGTCAGCTGTTCCAGGGAGTACACGGCCTCAATACCGAAGCGCCGACCCGGGTTGCGGGAAAAGCCATACTCCCGCCGCAGGAGGTTGCGTACCTTGGCCAGCAGCGGGTCCTGGGTGGTGCGGCTGAGATCGCTGACCTTGATCCGGGTCGGGTCCATCTGGCCACCGGCGCCACCGGCGCAGACCAGCGGAATCTTCTGGCGTTTGCAATGGGCTACCAGTGCCGCCTTGGCCCTGACACTGTCAATGGCATCGATCACCCCGGACAGTTCACCACTGACCAGTTCCGTCACGTTGTTCGGCGTCACAAAGCCGAAATGCACGCGGATATCCGCCTGCGGGTTGATGGCACGCAACCTTGCCGCCATGGCGTCAGTCTTGGTCTGGCCATACTGGTCATTCAGCGCGTGAAGCTGACGGTTGGTGTTGGACACACACACGTCGTCCATATCAATCAGCGTGATGGTGCCAATACCGGTGCGGGCCAGGGCCTCCGCTGCCCAGGAACCGACGCCGCCCAGGCCGATAATGGCAATGTGCGCGCCGCGAAAGGCCTCCAGCGCTGTGCGGCCATACAGGCGTTCAATGCCGCCAAAGCGGAACTGGTAATCATTGTCGGTCACTGTGCCCCTCCGATGTTTGCGGGCCTGGTGAAGGTCCCGGCGGGGAAGGATTGTACCCCGGCTTTCCGGCTATACAAAAAGCCAGCCACAAAAAAGGCCGCGTAAAGCCGCGGCCTGAAGGCAGGTGCCTGATCCGGAAAGCTATGCCGCCCAGTGGTCGTCGCCAGGATCCATCATCGAATCCTTGCCGGTTTCGATATCATGCTGCAGCTGCCCGATTTCCGGCAGGATCTTCTCGAAATAGAAGCGTGCGGAAATCACTTTGGCCTCCAGCAGTGGCCTGTTGCCCTCGCCCCCGTCGAGCCGCGACTGAGCCACGCCCGCCATGCGGGACCAGAGGTAGGCGATAACCGTCAGCGCCATCAGCCGCAGATAGGGCGACGCTGCGGCGCCGGCCTGCTCCGGATCGTTGGGGGCATTGCGGGCAATCCAGGTGGTGGCGGACTCCAGCGTTGCCACTGCGCCCCTGAGCTGTTCGCAGTGCGGCGCATCCGGGTTGTCTTGCAGAAAGCCGGTCAGTTCGCCGAAAAGGGTGCGAACCAGTTGACCGCCTTTCAGTCCCAGCTTGCGACCAACCAGATCCATGGCCTGAATACCGTTGGTACCTTCATAGATCCGGGCGATACGACCGTCGCGAACCAGCTGTTCCAGCGGCCAGTCGGTGGTGAAGCCGGAGCCTCCCAGGACCTGCAGGCCGATGTTGGCATTGTTGAAGCCCTCGTCGGTCAGGAACGCCTTGACCACGGGTGTCAGCAACTGCACCAGATCGTCCGAGGATTCGCGCACGGCTGCGTCCGGGTGGGCCACGGCCAGGTCAAGCTGCTGACCGGTGAACAGAGCCAGGGCACGCATGCCCTCGTTCAGTACTTTCTGGCGCATCAGCATGCGGCGAACGTCCGGATGAACGATGATCGGGTCGGCCGGGCCGTCAGGGTTCCTGGGGCCGCTCAGGGAACGGCTCTGCAGGCGTTCCCGGGCGAAGCCGAGGCTTTCCTGGTAGGCCATCTCCGCCACACCCAGGCCCTGCATGCCCACCATCAGACGGGCTTCATTCATCATGGTGAACATGGCGCGCATGCCGTCATTGGGTTCGCCCACCAGCCAGCCCCTGGCCCCTTCGAAATTCATCACGCAGGTCGCGGAGCCCTTGATGCCCATCTTGTGCTCAAGGCCGCCACAGAAAGCCTGGTTGCGCTCGCCGCTGGCGGGCAGCACCTTGGGTACCACAAACAGCGAGATGCCTTTGGTGGTGTCCGGAGCGCCCGGCAGTTTGGCCAGAACCAGATGCACAATGTTGTCGACCAGGTCGTGCTCGCCACCGGTGATCCAGATCTTGGTACCTTCAATTGCGTAGGAGCCATCGTCGTTCGGCGTGGCTCTGGTGCGGATCATGCCCAGATCCGTGCCGCACTGGGGCTCGGTCAGGCACATGGTGCCGGTCCATTCGCCGGAGATCAGTTTTTCCAGGTAGATCTCTTTCAGTTGATCCGAGCCGTGGGCGTGCAGAGTGGTGATAGCCCCGTGGGTCAGGCCGGGATACATGCCCAGCGACAGGTTGGTGGAGCACATCATTTCATCCACCACGAACTTCAGGGTATGGGGCAGGCCCTGACCGCCAAACTGGACCGGTGCGTCGAGCGCGGTCCAGCCTCCTTCCACAAATCTGGCGTAGGCCTCTTTGAACCCGTCAGGTGTTGTTACCTCGTGGTTTTCGGGGTTGTAATGGCAACCCTGGCGGTCACCCACCTTGTTGGTAGGCTGGATGACTTCTGAGGCTAGTTTTCCGGCTTCTTCAATCACCGCGGTGATCAGGTCGGGTGTCGCATCGGTGTACTGTTCCAGTTCGTGGAGCTTGTCGACGCCCAGCACGTCGAACAGCAGAAAGCTGAGATCATTAGCCGGAGCCCGGTACTGCATAAAAATTTCTCCTCAAACCATCGGTCGGGTAAAACAGACCTGGAATTCACTTCATTCATACGATCGTTTGAATTTGCTGGTTCACCGGAAAAAAGTCCGACTGGGAAGTTTTTCGTATTGCACACAGACCCTGAAGCAGGAGAACAGAACATGAAGCACATTCTGATTGCCGGAATATCGGGCGCCATCGGCCATGCTTTGGCAGAGCACTATCTGGGCCGGGACCAGCAACTGCAGATAATCGGACTCTGCCGCGATCCGGCGGCTGTCAGCTTTGATCCGGCTGTGGCTGACCGGGTGTCTCTGGTCCCATGGGATGTGGC
>Ga0209938_1000116_pt1 | contig 39361 bp, 32 predicted proteins | sample SalPonR2_C_D1_MG_FD_185708 | JGI IMG/M metagenome (GOLD analysis project Ga0209938, IMG submission 185708) | Salt pond soil microbial communities from South San Francisco under conditions of wetland restoration - Salt Pond MetaG R2_C_D1_MG... ... | reverse complement strand
TTGCCCTTTAGTGCATCTTCTTTTTGACCGCAAAAAGAAGCCAAAACTCCCCGCTGAGACGCGGGAATATTCAGGTGGTCGGGTAGCTATGTGGCCAAATGGCCATGTGACTACATAGCCAGATGGATAAGGTAAGAATGGCATATGATTTCGCTGGATTTTTTTTTAAAATTACATAACTAACTTTAAATTAGAACTTTACTAAAATTATATACAGATGAAATGCCCATGCGCCTCAGGCGCACCAGAACGCGGATGAATATGGGGGATTTGCTCTGGGCAAAAGGATAAAGTAAAAAGGGTAAAGGTTAAAATGTGACATGACTTTAACCTTTAACCTTCGAATTCAACCTAAGCTTAAGCACTACATAACTATTTATAAAACAATACTTTACTAAATTATATACAGATGAAAATCATTATTCCCATGGCGGGAAGAGGCTCTCGCCTGAGACCACACACCCTAACCATTCCTAAACCTATGCAACCGGTAGCTGGTAAACCCATCGTCCAACGAATCGTCGAAGATTTCGATGCTTCCTTCCCCGGGGGGATCGAAGAAGTAGCCTTTATTATTGGTGACTTTGGGGCGGAAGTAGAGCAGCAGTTAACCAAAATAGCGAAAGGAATTGGCGCGAAAGCCTCCATCTATCAACAAGAAGTGCCACTGGGTCCCGCCCACGCGATCCAATGCGCCAAAGACAGCCTGGAGGGGAAATGTATTGTGGCTTTTGCCGATACACTTTTTAATGCAGATTTCTCCTTTGATACAGAGCAGGATGGTATGATCTGGGTTCAGAAAGTGGCTGACCCTTCTTCATTCGGCGTGGTAAAGCTGGATGATCAGGGCGTCATTACCGATTTTGTGGAGAAATCGCCCACTTTCGTTTCTGATCTGGCCATCGTTGGCATTTATTACTTTAAAGACGGTGCGGCCCTGCGCGATCAGATCCAGCATCTAATTGATAATGATATTAAAGACAAAGGGGAGTTTCAGATCACCTCGGTACTGGATAATATGAAAGCTGCAGGTACTAAATTCCGCGCCGGAAAGATTGATGAATGGCTCGATTGCGGAAATAAGGAAAATATTATCGCAACCACTAGTCGTATCCTCGAATTAAAGCAGGACAAGGAGCAATTAATTGCCGATTCACTAACGCAAAAAAACAGCCAAATTATCCCTCCTTGTTATATCGGAGAGAACGTACAACTGGAAAATTCCGTTGTTGGTCCATTCGCAGTGATCGATAACAACTCTGTCGTGAAAAATAGCGTTATCCAGAAGACTATCGTTCAGCAGAACAGCCAGGTGACCAATGCTAATCTCCGGGAGTCTATGATTGGTAATGAAGCCAGCTACGAAGGACACGCACGTACGGTGAGTGTCGGAGATTACTCCCAAATTGCCGAATAGCTCCGTTAATAGAGGGTTAAGGCACTTGTAGGTCTGCTACGGACGGAGTAAGTTTACACAAAAAGTGGTACGATTATGTTAAAAAAATGGACTTTATATATCTGCCTGCTGGTCTTAAGTATGCAGCATCCATTGCTTGCTCAGGAAAGAATTTCTGAAGAGGATCTTACCCTGGATCAACTCTTTATGGATGCTAATCTCCAAAAGGTAATTGGCAACGAAGAAAAAGCCATCGAAGCTTTCGAGAGTATTCTGGAGACTTATCCGGATCATCCCGCTGCGGCCTTTGAGCTCAGCCGTCTTTACCAGCAGGTAGAACGCACCGAAGATGCCTTAAAAATGGCGAAAACAGCCGTTGATGGTGCGGCAGATAACAAATGGTACAAAATCCAGCTGGCCGATCTATACAGCAATGATGGACAACAAGCAGCCGCGATCGACCTTTATAATCTGCTTATCGAGCAAGAGCCTCGTAACCAGGAGCTTTATTATAAGCAAGCTTTTTTTTATGTAAAGGCGGAAGATGTAAAAGGCGCACTTAAAGTGTACGAAGCCCTGGAGAAAAGGATTGGGCTGAGTGAGGAAGTAGTTCGCCGCAAACACGCTCTGTATCTCGGTATGGGCGATTTTAAAGCAGCAGGAAAAGAGCTGATGCGGCTTACGGAAGCTTTTCCGGAAAATGTCGACTACAAATTACAGCTGGCTTCCTTTTATGAGCAGATCGATGATAAAAAGTCGGCTATGGAAGTCTACCGGCAAATTCTTCAATTGGATCCCGATCAACCAAAGGCCAGGCTAGCCCTTGCCGGAGGTAACACTCGTACCAATGACGAGGTAAGTTATCTCAATGCCCTTAAGCCGGTATTTGAAGATCCGACGGCAAGTATCGACCTAAAGGTGGGTAAGGTTCTGCCGCTTTTACAACAAATGGTAGATCGTCCGGATCCTGCTCTGGCCGCTGCTTTAATGGAGCTAACGGATATTCTTGAGCGGGTACATTCGGATGATGCCAAGGCTTTTGCGGCGGCCGGAGATGTGTTGATGAATACCAATCGCTACACGGAGGCCATCGAAAAATATAAAAAAGCGGTAGCCCTGGACGATACGGTATACGCTATTTGGGAGCAGCTGCTGTTTGCGCTGCAGGTGACTGGTCAGGCCGCCGAATTAGCCTCCTACGCCGAAGAGGCGACTTATGTTTTTCCTAACCAGGCCATGATTTATTACAATGCGGGTTTGGGGTATCTGGGGATTCAGGATTTGGAGGAGGCAAAATATTACCTGGAGGAGGCGCAAATGCTGGCCGTCCAGGATAAAAACTTACAAGAGTTGATCCTCTCGGCAAGGGGCCTGGCACAGACCCTGGATGGGGCCTTTGAGGAGGCCGGGGCTGCTTTCGCCAAAGCGCTGGCCATTAATGCTAATTCTGGCTTAAGTAATACCCGATACGCGATTTTACTGGCGGAAAAAGGCGCAGCTAATGAAGCGCAACAACGACTTAATAAATTTGAAGGGCAGGGAGCAAGTCAGGCTATTTTTGCGGAAGCCAAAGCACGAACCCTGGCGGCTGCGAATCAAATAAGCGAAGCTTTGGATACGCTGGCTGCTTATCAGGCCGCCTACCAGGGTTTGCATCCCCGTCAGCTAGAGCTACTCGGCGACCTTTATTATAAAAATAATGATCCGACTAAGGCCCTTTCTATCTGGAAAGCCGCCAAAGAAGCGGGTAGCAAAAGTAATTATCTAAGTAAAAAAATCGCCGACAAAAAACTGTAATGCCCAAAAATCGCTCTGATGAATCGAAGTAAAAACAGCTTATTTATTGCCCTGTTCTTATTACTAGCGCTCAACAGCTGTAAAGTCTTGCGGGAAGCAGGCCTGGGGAAAAAAGAAAAGCTGGATACGCCGGCAGCTATTCTGTCTTCGCTGGAACGACAACAACTGCGTCCGGAGTGGTTTGCGGCCAGAGCGCGCATTTCTTATGCCGATGAAGATATGTCGGTTACGGGCTCGGCGACGATCCGCATGAAAACGGATAGCCTGCTTTGGGTATCCGTAAAAAAACTTGGCTTTGAAGTAGCGCGTACGCTGATCACCAAAGACTCTGTATTTATTATAGATCGAATCAATAACGAATACGGGGCTTTCGATCTGGCCTATCTGCAAGAGAGTTATAATTTACCGGCTAGCTTTCCCATCGTCCAGAGCCTTATACTGGGCAACCCTTATTTCCTGAATCCCGAATCGGTTATTCTGGTAGAGAAAAAGCCGAATTTACAATTGCGGGACCGGCAATCAGATCGCTGGATTGATTATTACCTGGACCCCAAAGTCTTGCGCTTGCTTAGAATGGATTATGCGGAGACTTTTGGCGATCAATCGCTGGTCGCCTCCTTTGAAGAATACGAATTCCTTGGTAATAAAAAGGAGTTTGCCTTTTTTCGTAACTTTAATTTAAATAGTTCCACAACTGGAGCTACTGAAATGAGTATAAAATTTTCACAAATTGAGTTGGACGAGCCACAATCAATACCTTTCTCGGTACCTAGACGCTACTCGCGGATGGGTGAATAAGTGTTGGCTGCTTATCATACTGCTCCCTGGCTTGTGTAGTCCGGTCCTGGGGCAGGAACGCAAGCGTCTGGAAGCAGAACGCGAAGAACTCATCCAGGAAATTAAAGCGACCAACCAAAAGCTATCGGCTACGAAAAAAGACCGGGCTAACGCCCTGAATAACTATCTGCTGGTCAAAAAGCAGGTAGAAAACCGCCGCGAACTGATCCAGGTCTACGAGGAAGATATTGAGCGGACTTCACTTAATATAGAGCGCACCGAAATGGTCGTCAGCCATTTATCGGAAGATCTGGCGACTTTGCGAAAGGAATATCAGCATATCATGCAGGCTGCCCTGCGCAGTAAGCTACAGCAAAGCTATCTAGTCTTTTTGTTTTCTTCGGAAAGCCTGAACGACGCTTTTCGAAGAATACAGTATTTAAGACAATACGATAAGTATCGCCAAAGACAAAGTCAGCTTATTCGTAGTACCCAGGAAAGCCTGGAAACCAAGGTGACAACGCTACAGGAAGAGAAAATAAAACAAGAAGAGTTGTTAGAAGAACTGCTGCAGCAAAGCGATCAACTTTCTACAGAGCTGAAAAGTAAGAATCGCTTGTTGAACAGTCTTCAATCTGCAGAACGCAAATTGGCAGCTAGCCTGGAACAGAAAGAAACGGCAGCGCGTAAACTAGATCAGGCCATTGAGACCATTATACAAAAAGAGATTGCGGCGGCCAGTGCTCCGGAAAATAAATCAGCCAGCGAAGTGGCGGAAGAGAATACCGGAAATGCAAATTTTATTAAAGGACGTGGCCGATTGCCCTGGCCCGTAGGCGACGGTACAATTGTTCGGAATTTTGGGATCAACCGACACCCTACTTACAAAAATGTCAAAACCAGTAATAATGGTGTTGATATTCGAACCAGCCGGCCCGGATCGGTTAAGGCTGTATTTACGGGTAAGGTGGTCGGTGTTCAATTTATTCCGGGATTTAAAAACACCGTCATCATCAAACATGGTGGTTATTATACGGTTTACTCTAATTTGGCATCGGTTTATGTCAAAAAAGACGATACCATTACGGCTCAACAAGAAATTGGGAAGTTGAGTACGAGCGAACCGGAAATTCACTTTGAGGTGTGGCGGGGAAAGGAACGCCTGGATCCCGCAAAATGGATACAAAGAAAATAGGCATGTGGAATGAGGGTTCCTATTATATTTTAAAAAATGAATATTTATTTATGGCGCACGACTGGAACATAGGACAAAACCAAAAAAAAGGATTAAAACAAGAAACGGAATACGCCGTATTGGTCGGCCTGGTACATGGTCTTCAAACCGAAGAGCAAGTAAAGGAGTACCTGGATGAGTTGGCTTTTTTAGCCCTCACGGCCGGTGCCGAAACCCAAAAAGTGTTTATCCAGAAACTTAAGCATCCCAACCAAAGAACTTTCGTAGGGAGTGGTAAGCTGGAGGAAATTAAAGCATACGTCGAAGAAAACGAGGAAATAGGGATGGTCATTTTTGATGATGATCTGACCGGAAAACAGGTTAATATCCTGGAGCGGGAGCTAAAGGTGAAAATTATTGATCGAAGCTCTTTAATCCTGGATATTTTTGCTACCCGTGCCCAGACGGCCCAGGCTAAAACCCAGGTAGAACTCGCTCAGATGCAATATTTACTACCCCGACTGCGTGGATTGTGGACCCACCTCGAACGCCAGCGTGGTGGTATTGGTATGAGGGGACCCGGTGAGCAGGAGATCGAGACCGACCGTCGGATCATTCGCGATAAAATTTCTTTACTTAAAAAACGCCTGGAGAAAATTGACCTGCAGGATCAAACCCGCCGTAAAAACCGGGGCGATATGGTACGCGTGGCTCTGGTGGGGTATACCAACGTCGGTAAGTCTACCCTGATGAATCAATTGGCCAAGGCAGATGTATTTGCAGAGGATAAACTATTCGCTACCCTGGACACTACCGTGCGTAAAGTGGTCATCGACCGCATGCCTTTCTTAATGTCGGATACCGTAGGTTTTATCCGGAAATTGCCACACCATCTGGTAGAGAGTTTTAAATCTACGCTGGACGAAGCGCGCGAAAGTGATATCCTCCTGCACGTGGTGGATATCGCTCATCCCCAACACGAAGATCATATCCGAACCGTAAACCAGACCCTGGAAGAGATGGGAGCTGGCGATAAACCTACGCTCTTTGTCTTTAATAAGATTGACTTATATCGCGAGCGTTATTTCGACGATTTTGTAGATCAGGAAGCGGCTGCCGAAGTAGAGGAAGCCCTGCAGGGGAACTTACGCCATATGTTTGAGCACGATAATGTTCTGGTCTCAGCCGTTACCAGAGAGAATATGGGGCAGCTGAAGCAGAAACTGAAAGAAATGGTGAAAGAGCAATACATCGTGCGCTATCCTTATAAAACCCAATACTGGTAGACCTTAAGCTAATTTATGAAGAGTATCGTAGAGAAATACGCACACTTATTGGTACACTATTGTCTGGAAGTTCAGCCCGGCGATCGGGTATTTATAAGAACGACGACCCTGGCGGAGCCGTTGGTGCGCCATATTTATCGATATGTCCTACAGGCGGGGGCAGCCATGGATGTACACTTTGATTTTAGAGAAAACCGCCGCATCTTGTTTACGGAGGGCAGTGATTTTGCTTTACAACACGTTTCGCCCCTTTATCAAGTCGCACTCGAGGAGTATAATTGCTTCTTAAATATTCGGGCACCTTATAATATTCACGAGGACCAGGGAAGCCATCCTGACAAGCTGAAAGCTTATCAGGAGTCGATGGCGCCCCTGTCTCAAATATACGCCGAGCGGACGGCAACGCGCGAACTTAGGCGTTCTTTGTGCCAATACCCTACCCAGGCCGCTGCTCAAAACGCAGGTATGTCTTTGGAAGACTACGAAAATTTTGTATACAATGCCTGTAAGTTGTTTGATGATGATCCCATAGAGAGCTGGAAAGCATTAGGACGTAGGCAGGAAGCAATTGTCGGGTTTCTGAATCAGCGGGAGCGTATTCACTATTTGTCGGAAGGGGTAGATATCCAATTTTCTACGAAGGGCAGAACCTGGATCAATTCGGATGGGAAAACCAATATGCCTTCCGGAGAAGTATATACCTCGCCGGTAGAGGACTCGGTGCAGGGACAAATTCACTTTTCCTATCCGGGTATCTTTCGTGGCCATACCGTAGAGGATGTTGTACTACACGTAAAAGATGGTTATATTGAAAAATGGGAAGCTGCCCGGGGTAAAGCATTTTTGGATGAAATATTTGAGGTCCCCGGCGCCCGTCGTTTTGGTGAGGCTGCGATCGGTACGAATTACGACATCGACCAGCTGACGCGAAATATTCTTTTTGACGAAAAAATAGGCGGAACGGTACACATGGCGATTGGGCAGTCTTACCTACAGGCGGGGGGTGAAAACACTTCTGCCGTGCACTGGGATATGATTACGGATATGAAAAAAAGTGGTGCTATCTTTGCAGATGGTGAGAAAATCTACGAAAAAGGGCAATTTCTACCTCAAATCACCCAGAACTTTTAAGCTGGAACCAAATTTGTTTTTGTTTTCGGTAAAAGTGTAAATTTTTCTGTCTAAATTGCAGGTCTGGACAAATCCCAGTGTACTGAAATACCGAAAACCAACATTAAAAAGCTATATAAGAGCTAAAATTACTGGATCAAACAAACATTCTAAACCGTGAACAGGAACATTGCATTTTTAGAATTAAAGTATGGAAACATCTATGGTGGCTACCCTAACTTCTACGCGATCAGCGAAATAGCACTGCTGGTATTTGAGCCTGAAACCAATAGAATTTTTCTGGAAAGTTTTATCAATAATGCCCCTATTGATATTGTGAACGTGTTCTCAGAAGTGGATGAACTGGGACATACCATCGGCCGTAAAAAAGAGGTGCTTAACCTCCGTACGGGGCGTCGGCAACCTTTTGAGGAGGAATTTAAACTCGAAGAAGAGGATCTATCCTACGAATTCCAAAAGCTTCGTCCTTCCAAACAACCCATCAAGAACTTTTTGATTAAGAATATGCGGAAGTATCGCTTCCGTGACGTTGTGGTATTTGACGGTCGTCGGGACATCTTCCTGTGTGAGCGTTCTGGGGCTAACTTTAGTCGCAATAATATCATCGATATTCAGAAAGACCTCAATAAGGAAACGGATTACCTGTTTTCGCTTAACAAATTAGCCGTGGTAATCGATTTTGAGCTGGATCGCTCTTATTTGCGTTCTAATAATTTAGAATACTGGCTGCATCCGATTGCCGCTCGTCAGATCGTGCCTCGTTCGGCTGCCTACGATGCCGCTCGTTTGTTGATGGTGTTTAACGAGTATGCTTATCACCGTGAAGATTTTCTGATTAAAGCACAGTTGTTACTGAATAAGATTCAGAACGATTAAATACACGGTAGCCTGTTCTTTAGAGGTAAGCCGTTCGTTTAGTAGTTACTCCAGAATTGGAGTTGAATCTCCATCTTTAGCTCTCCCTCCCGAAGTTGAAATTTACTTTCTTCAAAGGTGGGAGGATTCCATTTCACTTTTGGATTATTAGAGAAGGCATAGGGCTCCTTCGGTATCCCCACCAGGGTCTTATCTAGTTTATTATTGTTGTTTAGATCGTGATAAACGGCGATGGCATACTGACCAAAGCTTAGTTCGGGAAGTTGAATACTTGTTTCCTTTCCGGAAAAATCGGTAATTACTTTTCCGTAAATGGCTTGACCCTGTGCTTCAAAATCTGCCCGGTTGTCATAGACGGCCAGGCGAATACTCCCCTTTTCCTTTTCAATGTTTTTTAGCCTAAGCTCTATGTTCCCAAGGGGACCTGGGCTGATCGTTGTAAAGAAAAAGAGTGGGTATAGCCAAATAAGTAAATGCATATTATCCGGTTATTTTTCTATAAACGGTCGAAAATTGATAATATTGATCTTTATTGTCAAAACTTAACCTAATTATAAAAGTTTATGAAGACTACATCGATTTATGGATTCGTGTTGCTGCTTTGCTTGCCTTTTTTGGCGGAAGCCCAACTTAGTAAGGAAAAGAAAAAGATTATTCAATCTCTGGAGGCGCAGGAAGCGACTTACGGTGAGCTGGCCCACAAAATCTGGGAACTGGCCGAACTGGGATATCAGGAAGAGAAAAGCACAGCTCTGCTGCAGGAAAAATTAAGTGCGGCGGGCTTTAGTATAGAGACGGGCGTAGCGGATATTCCAACGGCTTTCGTAGCTAGTTACGGTCAGGGAGAGCCGATCATTGGTATTATGGCCGAATTTGATGCCCTGCCAGGGGTGTCTCAGGATGCGGTACCTTATCCGCAGGAGCGCGAAGGAAGCGCAGCCGGGCACGCTTGTGGTCACCACTTATTTGGTGCGGGTTCTACGGCCGCCGCGATTGCGGTAAAGGATTGGTTAGATAGAACCGGAACATCGGGAACCATTCGACTTTACGGAACACCCGCCGAAGAAGGGGGCGCCGGGAAAGTATACATGGTACGGGCTGGCCTGTTTGATGACGTGGATATGGTTCTGCATTGGCATCCGGGTAGCGGAAATAGCGCGGATGCCCGTTCCTCCCTGTCTAATAAATCAGCTAAATTTCGCTTTTATGGACAAGCCTCCCACGCGGCGGTAGCACCTGAGCGGGGGCGTTCGGCTCTGGATGCCGTGGAAGCCATGAATTATATGGTGAATATGATGCGGGAGCACGTACCGATGGAGTCGCGTATCCATTATGTCATTACCCGGGGCGGGGAAGCACCCAATGTGGTGCCCGCTTATGCCGAGGTCTTCTATTACGTGCGTCATCCGGAAATGCAGGTGGTTAGGGAACTTTTCGAGCGGGTAGCTCAGGCAGCCGAAGGCGCCGCTACCGGAACGGGCACACGTATGGAATACGAGGTGATTCACGGACTCTATAATGTACTCCCCAATGTAGCACTCGCCGAAAAAATGTACGACAACTTGCAGATGGTCGGTGGTGTGGAATACGATGCCGAGGAGCGGGCTTTCGCCGAAAAAATTATGGAATCCTATCCCGATAAAAAAGTCAGCCCAGAAATGGCCGCCACCGTTGACGATTTCCAGGTGGTCGAGCGCGGTAGTGGTGGCTCAACGGACGTTGGTGATGTCAGCTGGGCCGTACCTACGGCAGGCTTAAGAGCCGCTACCTGGGTGCCGGGCACAGCTCCTCACTCCTGGCAGGCGGTCGCAGCGGGCGGAACGAGTATTGGTCGTAAAGGTATGATGGTCGCAGCCAAAACCTTGGCACTGACCGCCGTTGATCTATTTAATGATCCGGCCATTGCGGAAAAAGCCTGGAAAGAACTACGGGAGCGTCGTGGACCAGATTATCAATACGAGGCGCTATTGGGTGATCGCGAGCCACCTTTGGATTATAGAAAGTAGGTGTAGTGACATATGAACTTGGGGCAAAAAAATGCTAATTTTGCTATCTTGTTTTCTTTGCAAAACCAATTGTATCTCTTTAAAGGGAGATCAGGAGGGGTGATTGGTTCTAAAAACTAGTTTTGTTATTGTCTCGTAGGGACAGGAAGCGGGTAGAATGATATTTGATAGAAATGTCCCTAAGTTGATCTGTCATTACGAAGTTGTTAAACAACTTCTACAAGTAAAAGCTAGAGAGACCTGGTAGAATCTTAAGCGATGGTATAAAAAAACCGTTTCGGCCTTGGCCGAAACGGTTTTTTTGCTTTCCAGCGATGATATGCTAGGAGAACAACTGCTGTAGCTTCATAGCTAAGCCCATGTCTCCTTTAATTTTTACCTTGCCGGTCATGACGGCCATCATGGGATTTTGCTTCCCGGAACGGATAGCCTCCAGCGTATCGGCCTTGGTGGTGATCGTACAATCAGCTTCTTTATCTTCGTTACTCACGACGGGTTGCTCACCGGTGAAATCAACGTGGACGACACCTTCATCCAGCACGAATTTCAATGCCCCGTCGATGCCAACGGCTTTCTGTGCATTTTCTTCAAAAACTTTAGTTACATCTGCTAAATTCATAATTATTATTTATATCAAATTGCGGCTTAATTTAACGAAAATACGCCAATAAAATCTAATCTGCCAGTTGTTTTTCGACCGTCGCTAGTACTTCGTGGGCATTATCGTAGGTCGCCTGCATGGCTTCGGGATTGGCTTTGCCTGCGTACAGGGCCATCTCGCAGTGGTGTACGATCTCCATGAACTTTTCCACTTGTGTAGCGGGAATCTCCAATTCTTCCAGGCGTTGCTGCAGATTAGATTTGTTCATTTGTGATTTTTCAATCTGTAATTTATCAGAGATATAGCCCATCATTGCTTTGGAAACTTCATCGTAGAAGGCACGATTTTGTTCATTCTGCAAGTGACTATCCGCCTGTTCCAATCGCTGAGCAGCAATACGTTGAGCCTCCTGCATTTTTATCAGGTTGGGATCGATATTAGCGAGTCTTTGAAGCCTTCGTTTATAGAATACGGCGGCTAAAATAGCCCCGACCGGTAGGAGCAGTAGTAACCAAAATACCAGAGAGCCCCAGAAAAAGGATCGGCCTTTGCTCAGCCGGGTGTTCATTTTTAGGCCATGGATGTCTGTCTGCTCACTATCGGTATCCCCAATAATAGGCGTTTTTATAGCAGTACCAGGTCTAACAGTCAGTTCGTACGGCTCGCCCTGCAGCGTGATGTATCGACTACTATCCGGGTGAAAAAAGGTGAACTCCGCCTGTACGGTATACTTCCCGGCTTCATTGGGAATAGCTACGTACTCAATCGTCTTACGCCCCATACGGGTATTATTAAATTCCCCGAGATTAGACTCCTGGACCTTTGGATCGTAGGTGGTAAAATTCTCCGGGAAGTTAATTCCTGGTACCTGGATTCGCTTTAGATCACCATCCCCTTCAATATTCATGAACAGTGAAACAGCATCGTCGGTAGTAACAGTCTGCCGACTGATACTAGCGTTCATTTTAAAATCACCGACCGCTCCGGAGAAAGAAGCGGGTGCTACGTCTGGCAATGGTTTTACATTAAGACTTAGCTCATTGGTCTGTACGGCTTTTCTGCGTATTTCATTGCCAAAGAAGAGGCTGGAGCTCCGACCGGTGTTGACAATCACCCCCAGTTGTAGGGTTGCGGGATCGATGGTCAACTGCCCGGCTTGTTGCGGGTAAAGAGCAATGCTCTTGAGTATACGCGTAACGTACTGTACGCCATTTAGGATTTCCCGACGACGGCGGGTATCCGGTCGCTGAATATCCTCTGCGTAGAACCCAACGTAGTCTGGTTCTTCTACAATATTATAGTTTTGGATCTCCACGGTGGTGTACAACTTGTAATCCAGCCTTACCTGCTGGCCCACGTAAGCCTCCTGCGTACTGGGTTCTACGCGGATAAAGAATTGCTGATCAGCGGGCACGGTGCCTTCTTTGGCTTCCAGTACTTCGATGCGAAGGGGCTTGGTCCTTAGTCGTTGTCCTCCCACCTGAACGGAGGCTGGACCAATGGTAAAGGCCCCTTTTTTCCTTGGTTGTAAGGTATAGGTAAAAGACATCTCTTTTGAGACTTTACCATTGACGATCGTCGTACTAATACCACGGGCCGGGCCCGACAGGATCGCAAAATTATTAAAAGCAGGGGGGCTAAAATTGCGGCCTTCCGCATTTTTAAGGGTAAAAGTAACCTCAAAGTACTGATTCGACAGTACCTGCCGGGCATCGGCAAAGGCTTCAAAAACGGGAGCCTGGGCGCTGACAGAGCCGTAGATCACCAGGAGCAGCGAAAAGAGTAGTCCGTTTTTTTTAATAAATGCTTTGGCCATAAGTACATTTAGTGAAAAGGCAATAATCAGAGCATAAAAGGCTCTGATTTCGTATCATGCACGATTACATTTTATAAATCTTTCGCTTCTTCTTTTGCTTGGGATCCAGCCCTTCCGGAAATAGTTTTTTCCACTCTTCGGGCATCTGCTTCCAAAGACTATCGGGATGCATCTGCAGCATATTACCGTCGAAGGGCATTGGAAAGAGCAGGCTATCCGGACCCATCTGAAAAGGACTGCCGAAGCCCTGAAAAAAACCTTCATTACCCTGGAAGAACTGTTCCATCTGCTGCATCATATCTTCCATGGAGGGAAATTGATCAAAGTTGTTAGGGCCTGGCCTACCGAAGTTAAAATTCCCAAAGGATTGTCCGCGGGGCTGTATCGGCTGTTGAATGCCATCCGGATTCGGTACAACGAGTACTTCTACGGGTGCCGTTTCGAGGTAATTATCGGGGGTCTCAATGCTGGCGGGCTCGATATAAAATACACCGGCCTCCCGGGGTTGCAGATAGTAAGTATAGCGGACAGACTGGCTCATTCGACCGTTGATCAGTTGCATACTGCTGGACATATTGGGGCCGCTGAGTAAGTCGAAATACAAAGACAAATCAGGGGCCTGAAAGTTGCTGCCTTGGGCATTTTCCAATGAAAATACGACCTGGAAGGAATTACCCATCAGGATCGAATCTGTACTCACACTTACGGTGAACTTAGTGGGGGCCTGCCCAAAACTCAGCAGGCTACAAAAAAGTAGACATGTAAATAAGGACCAATGTTTTTTCATAGCTGTTTGACTTTTAGTTTTACCATTCTTTTTTGGACTTCGAGGGTTTGCCCTTGGCTTTGCGGATTTTTTCCTGCACTTTTTTCTCTTCTTCTTCCATAATTTTGAGTAGGGCTTCTGCCTCTTCTTTGGTCAGATCCTCGGTGGCTTGTTCTTGTGCTTCCTGTTGCTGTTCCTCTTCTTGCTGTGCCAGCTCTTGCTGGTCTTGTTGTTGCTCCTGGTTTTGCTCTTGCTGTTGTTGTTGCTGTTGTTCTTGCTCCTCTTGATTTTCTTCGTTCTCCTTATTCTGGTTTTGCTGCTGTTGTTGCTGTTGTTGCATTTGCAGCTGTTTTTTAGCCAGGGCCAGGTTTACTTTTGTTTCCTGATCCTTGGGGCGGTGACGCAGTGCATTTTTATAAGCTTCGATACTTTTTTCTAGTTCTTGCGCCTGATAGTAAGCATTGCCCAGATTGTGGTAGGCCATGCCCTTTACGCCTGGACTCTTAGCGGCTTGGGCAGCGGCTTCGTACTGTTCGATGGCCTCCTGATAGCGCTCTTGCTGGTAAATTGTATTGCCCAGATTGAAGGCACCTTTGGTGGTGTTGTCCTTGATTTGTGCTTTCAGGTATTCTTCTTCGGCCTGTGGATATTCGTTTTTCAGATAGGCTTTGTCTCCCTGACGTAGCCATTTGTGAGCGCCCCTTTGGGCGAAAGCGCCAACCAGGATGCCCAGACAAGCCAAGATAGTTAATATACTCCTTTTCATGTTTCTGTCTTTTACCACTTAACTAAACAAATCTTTTTCGGCCAGGTATTTATTTTTTCGATAAGAGATTAAAAACTCTATAAGAATCAGTAATAAAGCTATAGCAACGGGAATTTGATAATAGCTTTCGTACTCTTCAAAAACGCGTTGCTCGTAAGTCTGTTTTTCCATCCGGTCGATTTTTGACCGTAAATCCTCCAAAATGGCTTCATCGCCACTATTTAGGTTGTAGTATGCGCCACCGCCCGCCTGGGCTAATTCGCGCATCATATCTTCGTTCAGTTTAGAGACGACTAGATTACCCGTATCGTCGTATAAATAGTTTTGGCGACCGCGGAAAGAAGTGGGAACCGGAGCCCCCTCCTGCGTGCCTACTCCGACGGTAAAAGTAAGAATGCCATCCGAATAAGCCGAACGGGCTTGCTGCTCGGCCGCTTCATCGTGTGTCTCTCCATCAGAAATGATCAGAATAGCTTTATTGGCTTGATCCTCTGCCTCGAAAGATTCCTGTACCAACTCAATAGCGGAGGATAGCGCGGTACCCTGATTGGAAACCATATTGGTATTGGCACTTTTCAGAAAAATATTAACCGCGGCGTAATCATCCGTCAGAGGTGTTTGCAGGTAAGCATTACCGGCAAAGATGATTAGGCCCAGGCGCTCGGTACGCAACTTGCGGACTGCCGTCATCGCGAATTGTTTGGCTCGCTCCAATCGGTCGGGAGCGACGTCCTCCGCATTCATACTCCGCGAGACATCCAGAGCAATGAAGACCGATACGCTTTTTCGTTCTACTTTCTCCCGCTTGGCTCCCAATTGAGGATTAGCCCAGGCGACGACCAACAGCGAAATGGCCAGCAGCAGTAGCGTGAATTTTACCGTATGTTTATTGCGGGAGTACTGGGGCATCAGCTGTTGCAAAACCTCCAGGTGCCCAAACCGCGACAGGGCGCGCTTCCTGGCCCTTTGAGCCAGCCAGAAAAGCAAGACCAGCACTGGAATAATCGCCAGGTAGATCAGTAAATTGCTTTGCTCGAACTGAAACATGTTTATCTTTTTTTTACAATCCATTTTGCCGAAAAGTAGCCACTCTCCGGTAAAAAATTATTAGGCTAGGGTATGGCTCTGAAAATAGTATACCGCAGTAGAATCTCCAGTACCAGACACAGCATGGCGGCCACCACTAAAAAGTGGAATAACTCCTGATATCGCCTAAATACCGTCACTTCGATTTCCGTTTTTTCCAGCCGGTCGATTTCGTTGTAGATCTCTTCCAGCCCTTCTTCGGAAAGGGCCCGGTAGTATTGACCACCCGTCATTTGCGCAATTTGCTGTAGGAGTTGCTCGTCAATCTCCACGCGTGCCAGACCAAATAAATACTGGCCGTCGCTACGCCGGTTCACGGGCGTTAGTGCATCACCGTTGGTCCCTACGCCAATGGTATAGGTTTTAATGTCAAACTCCTGGGCGATTTCTGCTGCCGTTTCGGGCTTTATATACCCAGCATTGTTTACCCCATCCGTTAATAAAATAACAATCTTACTTTCACTGGGACTCTCTTTTAAGCGGTTGACCGCCGTCGCCAGGCCCATGCCGATGGCGGTACCGTCTTCCAGGGTGCCACAGCTTAATTCCGAAAGAAAATCCTTCACTACCCGATGGTCAGTGGTTAAGGGACATTGGGTATAGGCTTCTCCGGCAAAGACACTCAGGCCAATACGGTCATAAGGCCGCTTTTCAACAAACTCAATAGCTACGCGCTTACATACTTCCAGGCGATCGGGCTCAAAGTCCCGGGCGAGCATACTGCTGGATAAGTCCATGACCAGCATAATATCAATACCTTCAGCATTGACCTCTTCCTCTTTGAATAATTCCCGGGGCCGGGCAAGTGCCAGTACCAAAAGCAGAAAAGCGAGCAGACGCAGTAAAGGTAACAAGGCGCGTAAGCGGCCTTTGGTACTACTGGTCTTTTCCACCGATTGGAGGCTCGACATACGCAGGGTGGCGTAGCGCCGGCGATACTGCTTGCGATACCACCAAATGATGGCGGGCAAAAGCAGCAGTAACAGCAGAAATTGCGGATATAGAAAAGCGATGTTGTTAAATATATTCACAATATCAAAATAGTTTCAGCTTTTAGTAATTATTCCTCTTCCTCTTTAGCTTCGTCTTTTACAGGCTCCGGGGCTGGCGTGCTGATTTTTACGAAAGTGACCAGTCGCTCCAGCGATTTTAGGTGAAAATCAACAGGGAATTCTGCCTTGGCGAACTTTACCATGTCGGCATCCTGCAAAACTTGTTTTAGCGACGCAAACCAGCCCTCTGGTAGATCGATTTGTGGCAGTTTCTTCAATAAATCAAAGGTAGTCGCTTCGAGTGCCGCTATTTTATAACGCCCTTCCAGGTACTCCCGAAGGATATAGCTGATTTGTGTCTGGTAAGCCTTAAAGGCACCTTTTTCGAGGTATCGCTCTGAACGTAGTGCGGCGATACGCTGCGCCGCCAATTCGTGCGGGGCGGGTGGCGGTGCCGTCGGTATTTCTTTTGGGGTCTTGAGTTTATTTCTGTTTAACAGGAACCAAATGAGCAGACCAAGGGCTACCAGCCCGGCTAAAATCCCGATGTAGGGCAAAATATCCTGTAGCTTCAGTGGTTCCTTGATGATGTCCTTAATGGGTTGCAGCCCCACCGAGTCCGTCGGGTTAATGGGGATGGTGTTGACCGTCAGTTGTAAGGGACGAGTCTGAAGAGATACGGGCGCTCCCTCCCCGGAAAAACGAATGGGGATAGGTGGTATTTCGTAGACGCCTTCTTCAAAGGAAGTGAGGGTGATCTTTTGCGATACATTCACCATGGGGGACTGCGAGGCGGTATCCGTCGGCGCAATATTTTTCACTTCGATTGAATCGAGCTGATCGAGCACCCCCAATCCGATAGTATTGAGCCGAAAATTGGGTGGATAAGACAGTTGGATCGTCAGGGTTACTTCATCGCCAATTAATATTTCAGCAGGTACTAAGGTGGCTTGAACGGAAGCTTCCTGGGCTTTCGCCAAAAAGCAAAATAAGAGTCCCAAAAGCGTTCCAATGAGGTATCTCTTCATTATCTGGATCGTTTTTGAAAAAATTGAAGTAAGGCATTAACGTAAGATTCGCCGGTTTGAATGCTAACGGCATCTGCCCCACTTTTCAGCATCATTGACTTGTAGTACTGGTAGTGTTTTTTATACCAGTCGGAATAGTCGGTACGAACTTTCTTAGAGCTGGTATCCAACCAGCGGGTAATCCCCGTTTCGGCATCTACTGCCCGAATTAAACCGACATTCGGCAGTTCTTGTTCGCGACGGTCATTGATCTGTATTCCGACCATATCGTGCCTGCGCGCAGCAATCCGCAGCGGCGACTCGTAGGGCGATGAAATAAAGTCGGAAAGAATAAAGCAGATGCTCCGCTTTTTAATGACGTTGTTGAAATACTCGAGTGCTTTACCCAGATCCGTCCCCTGTTCTTGAGGTTCAAAATTAAGTAGCTCCCGTATAATACGCAGAATGTGTTGGCGTCCCTTTTTCGGGGGAATAAATTTCTCGACTTTACTACTGAAAAAGATAACCCCCACCTTATCGTTATTGTTAATTGCCGAGAAGGCCAGTAAGGCACATATTTCGGTGATAATACCAGATTTGAGCTGATTCACCGTGCCAAAGAAGGAAGACCGGCTGATGTCTACCAACAGCATGACCGTTAGTTCTCTTTCTTCCTCAAAAACTTTGACGTGTGGATCTCCGGTCCGCGCGGTTACATTCCAGTCAATATTCCGTACATCGTCACCGTATTGATAGTCGCGAACTTCACTAAAAGACATACCACGTCCCTTGAAAGCTGAGTGATATTCTCCGGAGAAAATATGTTTACTCAGTCCTTTAGTCTTAATCTCAATTTTACGGACTTTTTTTAACAGTTCGCTTGTCTCCATAGTGGCAATTTCGGATCCTCTTTCTACGGCACTTCGACCGTGTTGAGTACTTTTTGAATGATGTCTTCCTGGCTGACGTTTTCGGCTTCCGCTTCGTAGGTCAGTCCGATACGATGGCGCATGACATCTTCGCATACCGCCACGACATCCTCGGGGATGACAAAGCCCCGTCGTTGCAAAAAGGCATGGGCTTTACTGGCCAGTGCCAGATTGATACTTGCCCGCGGAGAGCCACCAAAATTAATGAGGGGCTGCAGGCTATTGAGTCCATAATCGGCCGGGTTGCGGGTCGCAAAAACAATATCGATGATGTATTGCTCGATTTTTTCATCCATGTACACTTTGCGAACGGATTCCCGGGCTTTAAGGATGGTGGCCGGCTCTACGACGGCTTTTACTTTTGAGCCCAGCTTTTCGGTGACCATATTTCGGCGGATGATTTCCCGCTCTTCGGATTTTTGGGGATAACCGATTTTAACTTTTAGCATAAAGCGATCGACCTGAGCTTCCGGCAGGGGATAAGTTCCTTCCTGATCAATCGGGTTTTGAGTCGCTAATACCAGGAAGGGTTCCTTCAGGTTAAAGGTCTCATTACCGATGGTTACCTGCCGTTCCTGCATGGCCTCCAGTAGGGCGGATTGCACTTTTGCAGGAGCCCGGTTGATCTCATCGGCCAGTACAAAATTGGCGAAAACGGGCCCTTTACGAACCGAGAATTTGTTCTCACTGGGATTATAGATCATCGTACCAATAATATCGGCTGGCAAAAGGTCCGGTGTAAACTGTATTCGGCTGAATTTTGCATTGATCGCACTGGAAAGCGTCTTAATGGCCAGCGTTTTGGCCAGCCCGGGTAGTCCCTCCAGGAGCACGTGCCCACGGGTGAGTAGCCCGAGCAGTAAACGCTCGACCATGTGCGATTGACCGACGATTACTTTTCCCGTCTCTTCCTTTAGGGTGTCTACAAAGGCACTGTCGAGATAAATTTGCTGATTAAGTGCTTCGATATCTACTTCCTGCATATTGGATAGAAGTTTAGTGATGCGATGTTGTCTTAATTATATAGCCTTTCGGCAAAAATAGCTTGGCGAATTTCGGGATTTTTTTCTACAAAAAAGAATATTGTCGAGCTGCTAGCCGGAATACTTCCTCCTTTTTAGATGATTGACCACATAATTGAGATCAATTCAAATTATTTCAAGAAAGGATTGTTCGCCTTTTCGTAGCCAATGGTCGTCTGTGGCCCGTGACCAGGATAAACCACGACTTCGTCGGGCAGTACAAACAGGGCGCGGCGAATACTGTCCAGGAGGGTGGCGTGGTCCCCTCCGGGCAAGTCGGTGCGACCAATACTTTCCCGGAAGAGTACATCCCCACCGATCACGAATTGGTCTTGCTCGCAATAAAAAGAGAGACTGGCTGGAGAGTGCCCGGGGGTGAATAGTGCCTTTAGCTCCGTTTCCCCAAAGCGGATGATTTCCCCCGCCTTGATGTAGCGCTCCGGCTCCGGCGATTTATCCGGATACGGAATACCGTACATCATACAAGCCTGTTCGACGGCGGCCAGTACCGGTAGCTCGCCCTCGTGGCAGGCCAGGGGCAGGCCGTAGGTTTCGTGTACGAAGCGGTTGCCAAAAACGTGGTCTACGTGGCAATGGGTGTTGATGAGCTGGACAGGTTTTAATTGCTGACGCTCAATGGTCTGAGCCAGCTCTTCGCGTTCGTGCCCATGATAGCAGCCAGGATCAAAAATAATACACTCTTTGCTGTCGTCGTATACGAGGTAGGTATTTTCCTGGAAAGGATTAAATGTAAGCTTAATTACATTGGTCATTATTTTTCAATTTTGCATTGTCCACAAAGTAAAAAAACATTATCTTGATTTAAAACCGTGTAAACAAACAACCTTCCTTATTTGTCCCCTTATTGTGACTATTTAACCTGATCAAGTATGCGCCGCAATTTAATTCTCCTCATAGCTTTCCTTAGCTTTTCCTGCGTAACAATCTATGCTCAGGTGGCGCAAGTTCAATTTGGCAAAAATCGGGTGCAGTATCACGATTTTTTTGACGAATGGTCGCAGTACGAAAGCGAGAACTTTATCACGTATTGGTACGGCCGATCCCGGAGTGTAGGCCAGGCCGTAGTTCAAATGGCCGAGTACGACTTTATTGAGATTCAGAGCCTGCTGGAGCATCGCATCAATCAGAAAGTACAAATTATTGTCTATACCGATTTGTCGGATGTAAAGCAGAGCAATATTGGTACGGAAGAGGTCTTCACCAATACCGGTGGTCAAACCAAAATAGTAGATAACCGGATTTTCGTTTATTTTGATGGCAATCACAACCATTTGCGCAAGCAAATACGCGAGGGTATTACGGAAGTCTATCTAAACGCCATGCTCTTCGGGGCCAATATCCAGGAAATTGTACAGAATGCGGTCATGCTTAACCTCCCGGTTTGGTTTAAATCGGGACTGGTGAATTTTGTGGGTCAGCGATGGAACACCGATCTGGACGGGCAACTGAAAGATATTATGCTCTCGGAGGAATACGAAAACTTTGAAGAGCTAACCTACGATCATCCAGTGCTGGCCGGGCATTCTTTTTGGTACTTCGTTAGCGAGTCTTATGGTTTGTCGATTGTGCCACAGCTCTTGTATTTAATTCGAATCAATCGCTCAATTGAGAGTGGCCTGATGTTTAGTCTCGGGAATTCTTTCGCAAGTATTGCGCAGGAATGGGAGCGATTCTACGAGCAGCGCTACGAGGCGGATCAACTGGGACGAGAATCGATTACCGGTACTCCGGTACCGATCAAGAACAAAAAGGAATTGCCCATCAGTACGGTGAAGCTAAGTCCGGATGGTACGAAGCTCATCTACGCACTAAATAATCAGGGCAAATACAAGATCTACTTACAAGATTTATCCTCGAATGAGCGTCGTCTCATCAAGAAAGGAGGATTCAAAAATCAATTTCAGATTACGGATTATAACTATCCCATCATCGCCTGGAATCCCAACGGAGCGGAATTGGTGATCATTAGTGAAAGCCGGGATAAACTAAAACTGGAAACCTACGATCTGGTCAAGAAATCTTTTGATGAAAGAATCCTGCCTCCGCGTTTTCAGCGCATTTATAGTGCGGATTTCATCGACCCTTTTAACTTGGTTTTCACCGTGGCTTACAGCGGGTTTTCGGATATTTTTACTTACCAGACGCGAACCCAGCAAATTGAGCGCATCACCAACGACTACCACGATGACCTGGATGCGGTAGCGGCCACCATCAATGGGGAAAAAGGAATTCTCTTCGTCTCAAATCGGCCGGATACCCTGCTGGAAAACCGGGGGCTGGATACTATTTTGCCGATTAACACCTTCGACGTGTTTTTCTATAATATGTCGCGCGACATCAAAGAGCTGGTCCGGGTATCGAATACGCCCTACGCCAACGAGCGCCATCCAATGGCGGTTAATGACCAGTACTTTTCCTATTTGAGTAATCAATCCGGTATCTATAATCGAAAGATGGCCAGGTTGGAGGATTATGTGCATCACTACGACCAGAAGATCATCCTGGAAGACGGTACCGATATCATTATGCATGCCGATTCCAGTCTGGAATCGCTGGATACGTCCCTCATTGACACGATTGAACTGATCCCGATTATTCGTCAGCGCTCCCTAGCCCATACCAATACGAATTATATTAGTAATATTTCTAAGCAGCATAGTAAGGCGGGTAATTCTAATCGATTTGTAGAGGCTATACAAGACCCCAATGGCGAAGAAGTATATATTCGTGAATTACAGCCGGAGCTTAGAAAAGCACCGCCCTTTACCGTTTTTCAGAAAGATCGGATCAGGCGTTTAACCGGCAACCTACCCGTCGAAGAGGAAGAGGAGGAAGCCCCCCCGTCTTCGGCCGTGATTAAAGAAATCGACGATGAGCCGACCAGGCTGATTACCATCCAGGAACCTGAAACCGTACAGGACACCATAGATCCTATGGATTTTTACTTTCAAAGTGAATTCGCGAATCCACCTAAAAAAGAGGCGCGCGCAAGCAATGAGCGATTTATCCGACAGAGTGAAGAAGGAAACCGTCGCCCGGTGTCCTTGATTGAGTTTTTACGCTCTGGTGCCGATGAGCGGAATATGCACGAGTTCCGCCCGGCTAATATTGTTCCTTACGAGCTGCAGTTTCGGACCAACTATTTCTCTACTCAATTGGATAATAGTTTGCTTTTTGAAGGTTTAGATAATTTTGCCGCCAATCCACAGGGAGTATTTGGTTACCCACCGGCCGGTATACTATTGAAGGCGAATGTCAAGGACCTTTTGGAAGACCACGTTTTTGAAGGAGGGGTGCGGGTGCCTACAACTTTCAACGGAGCGGAGTATTTCCTGACTTACGAGAACCGTAAATATAGATTAGATCGTATTTATTCCTTCTACATGAATCGGGAGCGCATCAATCAGGGGTCCATCGGTTTTGTACCCCGGCGCCAGGAAAATGTCGTTATGTTGGGGCAGTATGGGCTTCGTTATCCATTGGACATTTTCCAGAGTCTGAGAGCACGGGCTACCCTACGGAGCGACCGCCTGACGCAGTTGATTAGCGATGCCCAGGCTAGTAACGTTCCTACGCAGACGGCTACTCGAGCGGGCATCCGTCTGGAATACGTCTACGATAATACAATGGAGCGCGGTCTGAATGTCCGTCATGGTACGCGGCTGAAAGCCTTTGGAGAAGTCTACAAAAAATTCAACCTGAATGCCGAAGATGGTGTCAGTTTAAGTTTCAGCAACGGAGCCATGACGATCTTTAGTTTGGATGCCCGTCATTATGAACCCATATTAAAGAAGTCTATTTTTGCCGTAAGGCTATCGGCTGCCACCTCCTTCGGTAGTGAGCGAATTCAGTACTTTCTGGGCGGAACGGATAACTGGTTATTACCTCAGTACAATACGGACATTCCGACTACGGGGGCCAATTATGCTTTCCAAACCGCAGCGCCGAATATCAGAGGGTTTCGTTTCGGGATACGGAATGGTAACTCCTATGCACTGGCGAATACGGAACTACGCATTCCTGTATTCCAGTATTTCTCTAAGAATATTACATCCTCTTTCCTGCGTAACTTTCAGCTCGTGGGCTTCTTTGACGTGGGTACGGCCTGGGAAGGCTCCGATCCGTACCGGGAGGATAATCCCCTCAACACGACCGTTTTCGAAGAAGGTGAAATCATCGACGTGACGGTAAATTACTTCCGTGATCCGGTAGTTGCCGGCTACGGTATTGGTGCCCGTTCTACCCTCTTCGGCTATTACATTCGGGCCGATTACGGCTGGGGAATAGAGACGGGGATTGTGCAGGATCCGCGTCTACACATCTCGATGGGACTGGACTTTTAGTGACCTGCATCACGGTTTTTTGAGTTAGGGGTAATGTACTTTTGCAGTGAAAATGATATGGCCTAAGGCTGTACATCCCGATCACCAAAATGTATTAACCATGCCACAAACCAGAGATAAACTTGCCAAGGATCGCACGGTACTGGCTAACCAACGTACTTTCCTGGCTTATGTCCGCACGGCCATCATGCTGCTGGCCACGGGCCTTACCTTTATTAAGTTATTTCCACATGATTCGTTTTTGCTTATTTTAGGGTGGACCTTAGTACCAGTTGGCCTGTCCGTTCTAGTACTCGGACAAGTCCTCTATTTACGCATGCATTATAGAATCGAAGCCTCTACGGAAGAACAGGACTCAAAGGCGCTTACTTCTCCAGTATTGTCTGCTCCTCCGCGTAGTTCAAAGTCGTGAAGATACCAATGGCATTCTCTGCCGTTCCGCGGACGCCTGGAATAACCGGGCTGGGCTGCCCAAAAGGATTGCCATTTGCGGCCACGGCCAGTTGTAGACTCGTCAGAAAATTGTAGTAGGTTTCCTCGATGTGATAGATGCGATTGAGTACGGTGTCGCCCGGCGCAAATTCGTAAGCGGTACCGAAAACGATCAGATTCTCTGCGAAGCGATCGTCGGTCGTAAAATCCTGTAGCGTTTCCAGTGAGCCATCCCGATAAGCAAAAAGCGTACGCCGGAAATAATTATCTTCGTTGGGACGATCATTAAAGTAGGTCAGTACCCGTGCGGAATCGACCTCGCTGTTTTCTTCTTTCCGGAATTGTACAACCACGCTGTCGATCGGTACGATCGGTAAGAACCGGGTACTGCTTTCTATGGTGCTGCCATCGGGTAGAATAATTTCCAGCTCATAGGGTTCTATAGTGTCAAAAACTGCCGTTTCTGGTGCTGCGTAATTGAATAGTTTTCCCGTAAGGGGATTAATACCCGGTGTGTTATTCAGCTGTACGGTATTGCCACGATGCGTAATGTAGACTTCGGCATCGTTTACCAGTAACTGGCTAAAGGTCTCCTCAATATTAGTGGGAAAGGGGGCAAAATAGGAACTACTGCGCGTTAGTAGTAATTGATAGGGCTGCCCCGCATCAAGATAGGCTTCCACAATAATCTTTTCTTCGTAATTGGGAAGATCTAATTCAATTTCCTGCTCCAGATTGCAGGCAAAAGCGAGTATGGATAATAAAAGAAAATAAAATATATGGCGCATGATCTAAAATTTAAAGTTGTAGGTAAAAGCGGGTAAAATGGGAAATAAAGAAACTTGCTGTGCGGCAATTCGCTCAGGAATCGCAATCCCGTTGTCTCCGCCAATCACGGTCTCGCCTACCGGCTCGAAAAATAAAAAGAAAGTATTGCGTCGGTCGTAGACATTCACCACGCTGAAGGTCAAATCACTTTCGCCCCATTTGGGGAAAAACTTCCAGACCAGTCCGAGGTCCAGGCGATGATAATCGGGCAGGCGATAGTTATTGCGTTCACCGAAATCCGGCACGACCGATTGAAAATCGGCTAGCTCCACGTCCTGAAAGGAAAAGCGCCCTTCTGGTAGCCAGCGCAGATCCCCTGATCCGTAGACAAAAGTGGCCGAGGCAGTTAAGCGCTTGCTGATTTCATAACTGGCCACAATCGAGAGGTCATGCCGGCGGTCGTAAATGGGCGAAAAGGGTAAATCCTGTAAAAATTGCGCATCGGCAGAGATTGTCTGGAAATCACTGCGAATGGTACGTGATAAGGTGTAACCAATCCAGCCCTGCAGTCGGCCTTCCTGCTTTTCTACGCTGAACTCCAAACCGTATGCCTCGCCCTGACCAATAGCGAACTCCTCTTCCAGATTATCATTGGCGAATATCTCCGCACCGTCGACTAGTTCGAGTTGATTATCCAGGTCTTTGTAAAAGCCCTCTACATTAAATAAATACTTGTCGCGAAATAGATAGGACAAGCCGGCGGCCACCTGATCGGAACGCTGCGGTTTGATCCGCTCCGTGCTAGGATACCAGATGTCCGTGGGTAAGGTGGCTCCGGAGGTGGCGACCAGGTGCAGGTACTGATACATGCGGGCGTAACTGGCTTTCGCCGAAAGGCCCGGACTAATCTTATAGACACTGGAGAGTCTGGGTTCTATCCCCAGGTAGGTTTGCCCATCGTTATTGAAACCACTCAGGCGTAAACCGGCATTAAGGGTAAAGCGATCGTTCCATTTGATCTCGTCGGAAATGTAGGCACCAAACTCCAAGCCGTCAAATTCTTGTCCGGCGGAGAAATTCACCAGGCCATCATCGCTGCCCGCCGATAGCCTACCGATATTGAAGGTGTGCCAGGTGGCATTACCACCGTAGCGCAGCGTATGTTGATTATTGAAGGCATTATAGAAGTCGGTCTTAAAGTTCAGGTCCCGGATGTTAGAGCCGAGGTTGAAGCTGAAATCCGTAATTTCATTGACGATATTATACTGATAGTCGGAATAAGTCAAGGTCGTATTGACAAATAACTGCGGGTTGAAGATATGGTTCCAGCGGGCGGTACCGGTGGCATTGCCCCAGTCAAATTGAAAATTGAAAAAATCACTTTCAAAATCGAATTGGTCCCGCCCAAAGTAACCACTTAAGAAAAGTCGGTCCTTTTCCCCTAGTTTGAAGTTGATCTTGGTATTGAGATCATAAAAGAAATAATCGGGGATCTGGGTGGCATCAGGATTATCCGCATTGGCATTGTTGACAGCCCGCGTGAAGAGATCAATATAGGTACGGCGGCCGGAGACAATAAAGCTGTGGTCCTGATTTTTGTTTAGAGGCCCTTCCAGGGTCAGGCGCGAAGCGATCAGCCCAACCCCTCCCGATCCGGAGAATTTTTTATAATTCCCCTCCTTCAACTTGACGTCGATGACCGAAGAGAGCCGCCCCCCGTACTGGGCCGGAAATCCACCTTTGTAGATCTTTAGGTCTTTGACGGCATCGGTATTAAAGGTGCTAAAAAAACCAAATAGGTGATTGGGGTTATAAACTACGGCTTCGTCGAGTACGATCAGGTTCTGATCCGATCCCCCACCCCGCACGAAGATCCCCGTCGTACCTTCGGATCCGGAAGGGATACCTGGTTTCAACTGGATGACTTTAAGAATGTCACTCTCCCCCAGTACCAGGGGGATGACTTTGACCTGATCGGTATTAATGACCTCGACGCTCATTTCGGTGGAGTTGACCCGGTCCCGGTAAGAATTGGCTTTTACTTCCACCGCCCCCAGCTCTACTCCGGAGGGATTTAGTTCAATATTCAGTTCCTGGTCGGCCGTTAGGTAAAGCTGCCGACTGATGGTCTGGTAGCCCACGTAACTGAATGCGATCCGAACGGAATCGCCCGTGGGGATCTGTAAGGAGTAGAAGCCATATTCGTTGGTGACGGTGCCTAGTCCGCGCTCCGGGGCAGCAATCGTTGCGGCGATTAGTGTTTCGCCGGTAGTGGCATCGGTAATGCTGCCGCTGATGGTAGCTGTATTGTCCTGGGCTTTTGCCAGAAGTAGCGAAAGGCTCATCAGCAGTCCGGTGATAAAAATGCGCATAGCCTGTTTGGGTTTAATATTAAAATACTTGCGTTTATTATGATAGGAGAACGATAAAAGTGCCAAACAGTTGGTGGGCATTCCATGAATTTGTACTAATTAGACAAGGGTTTAGATGAATCTCTCTAAAAAATTGACTGAGGGGATGCATTATATCCATGAAGAAAGAGTGGAAGTCCGTTCGTTTGAGTAGGAAAAGTGCGGAGGTAGGCTGATCTAGCTTAGCCGGTCCTCCTCCTGAAACGGATTGAACCAAAAAGTTTAAACCGCTTCAATCTCAAAATTTGTAGGCTGAAAAAAAAGGCTATTGGTATTTTTTCTTATTATTGCTAATTAGGAAAGTGGCGAAACAATGCCTGAACTTTGTAGTGTTAATGTTTTCAGGGATCACAAGCGGTTGACCCTTTCATTATCTACACCTGAATTGTCGACGGGAATTATGCAAAAAAAGTGGACTACCAAAAAAGTGGATGAAGATGTTGTACTGCAATTGCAGCACAACCTAAACATCCATCCGCTTATTTGCCGTCTGTTAGTCCAGCGAGGCATCACAACACCCGAAGCAGCAGCTTCCTATTTTGACGCCAGTCTACGCGAACTGCACGACCCCTTCTTAATGAAGGATATGCAAAAAGCGGTAGATCGCCTACATGAGGCCATTAATAATAAGGAGAAAATTCTCATCTACGGAGACTATGATGTAGATGGTACGACTTCGGTAACCCTTCTGTATACCTTTCTGGAACGAAGGCATTCCAGCCTGGGTTTTTACATCCCGGATCGCTATCGAGAGGGTTATGGATTATCCTTTCAGGGGATTGACTACGCTGCCGAGCAGGGCTATCAGCTCATCATTACGGTAGACTGTGGCATTAAAGCTGTAGAACAGGTAAAATACGCCAACTCAAAGGGGATTGAAGTAATTATTTGTGATCACCACCTGCCCGGTACAGAACTACCACCCGCCGCCGCGATACTTGATCCTAAACAAGAAGATTGTCCCTATCCGTATAAGCACATGAGTGGCTGTGGCATTGCGTTCAAATTTGTGCAGGCCTTTGAGCAAGAAAATAATATTCCGATTGAGGAGTTGACCAGCCTGTTAGACCTGGTGGTCGCCAGTATTGCCAGTGATATTGTACCTTTGACGGGCGAAAACCGAATACTGGCCCGGCATGGCCTTCGGCAACTCAACTATACCCATCGCCCCGGACTTTTGGCCTTGATGCAACAGGGGAATTTAAGACGCCCTATGCGGATTCGGGATATTGTGTTTGGACTGGCTCCCATTATCAATGCGGCTGGCCGTCTGTCCAGTGCCGAACAAGCCGTCAAATTAATGCTGGCCCGCACGCGGATGTTGGCTCGTGAGTATGCCGATGAGCTGGAAGTCTGTAATAAGATCCGTCGGGAGTTTGACCAGAAAACGGCCGAAGAAGCGGAGGAACTACTGGTGAATCATCCGGAACTGCGCGACCGCAAAAGCATTATACTTTATCAACCCCACTGGCATAAGGGGGTGATTGGCATTGTGGCTTCCCGCATTGCCGAAAAATACCACAAGCCGACGGTCATCCTTACGCAATCGGAAGATGATGTGGTCGGCTCCGCCCGCTCGGTTAGTCAATTCGATATCCACGACATCATCGAGTCCTGTAGTGATATCCTGATCAATTACGGAGGGCATAAGTACGCAGCGGGTATGACCCTGACCGCAGAACATCTGTCCGAATTTCAGGAGCGCTTTGAAGAGCGAGTAGCTACGGCGATTCTACCGGCCCAGGAAAAGCCGGTGTTAGAAATTTCCGGAGAGCTGGAGATTTCCGAGATCAATCATAATTTATGGAATCAGCTGTCAAAGTTAGAACCCTTCGGACCGGGTAATATGCAGCCTATTTTCTTATGTCGGGGCGTACGTGATAGTGGGCACTCGCGTACTATGCACGGTCGGCACTTAAGGCTGTCGCTAAAAAAAGATAGCAACCGCATCGCTAGTGCTTTCGCTTTTGGTAAGGCCGATCTGCTGGAAAAAGTACGTAAAAGTCGTTCGTTTGATGTCTGTTTCACCCTACAGAAAAACGGATCGAGTCGACGGGCACCCATCCAGATGAATATTCAGGATATTCGTTTTCCGGATGACTCCTGAGGCCAGATCAGTTATTTTTGATAAAGTCACTAACCACTTGTTCTGCTTCCTGCAGGGCCGTTGATAGATCATCATTCACCAGTACGTAATCAAAGCGTTCTTCGTAGGTAGCTTCTTCTTTGGCTTTATCCATTCGTTTTTGCAGCTGTTCGTCACTTTCTGTCCGACGGGACCGCAGGCGATTAAAGAGGGTATCCAGGCTGGGGGCTTTAACAAAAATAGTCAGGGTCTGTTCGGGGTAGCTAGCTTTAATATTCATAGCACCTTTGACATCGATATCAAAAATAATGTGTTGATTTTTGGCCCATAGCCGTTCTATTTCCGTTTTCAGGGTGCCATAGAACTGTCCCTGGTAGACTTCTTCCCACTCTACAAAGGCATTTTCGGTGATTTTTTGCTCAAAATCACTGGCGGACAAAAAGTAATAATCCTTTCCATTTATTTCACCCGGACGTTGGTAGCGCGTAGTTGCACTGGTGGAGAAAGAAAGTTGAGGAATACTTTTCAGCAAATGCCGGACAATCGTTGTTTTCCCCGCTCCCGACGGAGCCGTGAGTACAATCAGCTTACTCATATCAGATTATAGAAGTTCATTTGATAATTAAAAGGTGCTAACAAATTGACGATGTATCAAACGCCCAATATAAAAAGGGTAGCTACAAAGAGTTGGCCACTTGTTCTTTGATCTTTTCCAGCTCATCTTTCATGGAGACCACTACTTTTTGGATATCAGAGGAATAAGCCTTAGCTCCCAGCGTATTGATCTCACGGCCCATTTCCTGCGAAATAAAGCTTAATTTTCGGCCTTTTAAGGTTTTGCTGTTTTGGAGTACTTCTTTGTAGTACTTGCAATGCTGGGCCAGGCGAACTTTCTCTTCGGTAATATCCATTTTTTCCAGATAGTATAATATTTCCTGTTCGAACCGGCTCTCGTCAATATTGTCTTTACTCATGTATTCTTCCAGGTTTTGGTAAATACGCTGGCGCATTTTTTCTGTGCGTGCCTCTTCAAAGGCCGGTAATTCTTCCAGGCCATCTTCGATCAGCTCTACCCTTGTGAGCATGTCGGCTTCGATCACGGCGCCTTCGGTAGCCCGGAAGTCCTGTATTTTTTCCAGTATTTCGTGAGCGACCTGTTGTACGGCCTGCCATTCTTCGGGGTCTAGTTCCTGGGTATTGGTATCTACCACATTGGGCAGTTTCAGGATGGCCGGGATAAGATCTGCCGAACCCGTGTTCAGTTCTTGTTGTAATTTTCGCAGCTCTTCGAAGTACTTTTTAAACAACGCGCTATTCAGGCTGTATTCTTCCGCACCCGAACTGGATCGAATCTCCAGGGAGAAATCTATTTTTCCGCGGTGCGTACCATTGGAGATCAGGCGGCGCAAGTCCCCTTCTTTTTCGCGGTAGTGCTGCGGTATTTTGAGGCGAAGGTCAGTGTATTTACTGTTCAGGGAGCGTATTTCGGCTACAATTACTTTATCCTGGAAGGGTTTTTGTACCCTGCCGTAACCCGTCATTGAGTATAGCATAAATCATTTTTAAAGTCCTTGGAAGTAATTAAAAGAACAAGTTTACCACATTTGGAACAGAACGTTTATATCGGGGTGTGAAAAGGGGGCCCTGGTCTCCGTATTGGCCGTATCGATATAAAGGTTCACAGGCAAAATGGGGTGTTGATTCTTCATTTACTCCTTTAATGGAGGGCAAAGATAGCGATTCTTTCTGGTGTGCTTATACGTAAAGCACTGATAATTAGCGAAAATCATGTAAATAAATCAAAATTTCCTTTTTTTAAAAAAATAAAATTGCGAACTTTGTCGCTCCTTTTAAAAAAGGATACAGGAACGATAACTTATTCTAAACCAATACATACGTAGATAATGAGAAAGGCTGATCTAGTTGCAGCAATTGCTGAAAAAACCGGTGTTCCTAAAGTGGATGTACTGGTCACTTTGGAATCTTTCTTCAAGGAAGTGAAGGATTCTCTGTCGGAAGGTGAAAATGTATACGTCAGAGGCTTTGGTAGCTTCATTATTAAGAAGAGAGCCAAAAAGATCGGCCGTCACATTAAGAAGAATGAACCTATCGTCATTCCAGCGCATTATATACCGGCATTTAAACCAGCGAAAGTTTTTGTGGAGTTGGTAAAGGATAATGTCGAGGTAGAAGACGAGGATTAATAAAAGTCAAGTAATCAATTTATGAGCAAACAACAGTGGATTTCAATCATAGCGTCACTTGGTCTGATTGCCCTACTGTATTTTGCCTTTGATACGAAGCCAAAGGAACAAAAAGAGATTGAGCGCTCACGCGCCCTGGTCGCAGAAAGTACAGATATTCAGGTTTTGCTAAAAGAAGCAAAAGAAGATCTGGGCATGAGTTCGCTGGGGGAGATTATTCGCCTGGAAAACGAATTGGAGCAAACGGTACTGGATTCGGCTAAAGCGGAATTGTACAAGTCGCTTTCCGGAGAATGGTACGCTAAAGGAAAGCACGTCATTGCGGGCCACTATGCGCAGCAGGTAGCCGAAATAGAGCAAACGGAGGAGAGCTGGTCCATCGCCGGCACTACTTATACCATTGGTTTGCAACGTTCCCAGGATGAAAAAGCGCGGCAATTTGCGGTGAATAGAGCGGTACAGGCATTTGAAAGTGCTATTTCGATCAATCCGGATAATACCGCCCATCAGGTGAATTTGGCACTGGTGTATACCAGCCAACCACCCGAAGATAACCCCATGAAAGGAATTCAGATGTTGCTGCAACTCAACAAGGAGCAGCCTGAAAACGTTTTAGTATTAGTAAACCTTGGTCGACTGGCAATACAAACCGGACAATTTGACCGGGCAGAAGCGCGTTTGCAGAAAGTTCTGGAGGTAGATCCAGGAAATAAAAGTGCGATTTGCCTGTTGGCTACGGTATATGCAGAACTGGGCAATGCTTCTAAAGCAGAAGCCTTTCAACAGCGCTGCACAAACAACGACCAGTAAGGTCGTCGAAAATATATTTTTTAATTTTAAATTTTTAGATTATGCCTTGTGGTAAAAAACGTAAAAGACATAAGATTGCTACGCACAAACGTAAAAAGAGACTTCGTAAAAATCGTCATAAGAAGAAGAAGTAAGATTTTATAACGAGTAGCAATACAACGGGAGAAGGACTGTTTGCGGTCCTTCTCCCCTTTCTTAAATTACTCTGACCCAAATTTTTAAGTGGTTGGGAGTAAATATTGAGGCAAAGCAAGCCGGTAAAAATTAGTTGATACAATCCCAAGAAAAAAATTACGGCAGATCAGACTTAAAGTCGGTCCTCGCCAGAGTTCAAGCGAAAGTACCTGAAAAGTACTTCACCTAAGTTCAACCTAAAGAGAATACCCTTCCGTACCTATTTAACGGGGAATTCAGCCCGCCAGCCTGCTTACGCTCACCATATATTGTTTGCTACTATTCAACACAGGACTAGTGGAAAAGGAACTTATTGTCAATTCCACGCCTACAGAAGTCGAGATCGGTCTAATGGAAGACAGACAGCTGGTCGAATTACACAACCAGAAAACAGACACGAACTTCACTGTTGGCGACATATTTTTAGGTAAAATAAAGCGTTTAATGCCAGGCTTGAACGCAGCATTCGTTGATATAGGGCACAAAAAGGATGCTTTCTTGCACTATACCGATCTTGGGCCAAAACTCAACTCCCTGATCAAATTCACAAACATCGCCGTCAACAGCGGCAATAATTCCCGCCTGGATAATTTCCAAATTGAACCCGATATTCAAAAAGGTGGAAAGATCGATAAGGTCCTGAAGCGCCGTCAGTATATCCTGGTGCAAATCCTTAAAGAACCCATCTCCACCAAGGGACCCCGATTGAGCTGTGAAGTGACCATCCCGGGACGCTATTTGGTACTTACACCCTTCTCTAACGTAATAGCAGTCTCTAAGAAAATTGCCAATGCGGAAGAACGGAAGCGATTAAGGGTACTCATCGAAAGTATCCGCCCTAAGAACTTTGGTGTGATTGTTCGTACGGCTGCCGAAGGCAAAAAAGTAGCCGACCTTCACGAGGAGTTGCAAATTATGCTCGAAAAGTGGGATGGGATGTTTCAGCAAATGCATAACGCCAAGCCTCCCAAGAAATTGATGAGCGAGCTCGATAAAACCTCCAGTATTCTGCGCGACCTATTGACCGATTCCTTTAATAAAATAGTGGTCAATGACAAACAGCTCTACCAGAATATAAGAACGTATATGGAGTCTATTGCTCCCGACCAGGTCAATATCATCAACCAGTATCGAGGGAAGAAACCTCTCTTCGACGCCTACGGCGTAACCAAGCAAATCAAAGCTTCCTTTGGTAAGACGGCCACCATGAGAAGTGGTGCCTACCTGGTCATTGAACATACCGAGGCCATGCACGTCATCGATGTCAACTCCGGACATAAACTGAAAAGTAAGAGTGCGGAAAATACCGCGCTAAAAGTCAATCTCGAAGCGGCAGATGAAATCGCCCGGCAACTGCGTCTGCGTGATATTGGTGGACTGATCATCATCGATTTTATTGATATGAGAAAGTCGGATCAACGAAAACAGTTGTTGACCGCAATGCGGCAAGCCATGAAAAAGGATCGGGCACAGCACACTATTTTGCCGCTGAGTAAATTCGGTTTGATGCAGATCACGCGCCAGCGCGTGCGGCCAGAAGTCAATATTGATACTTCGGAAGTCTGCCCGACCTGTGATGGCAGTGGTAAGGTAAATGCCTCTGTCCTGCTGATTGATGAGATCAATCGCGATTTGAAATATATTTTGCAGTCAAGTCCAAAGGCAAAAATCACCTTAGTCGTACATCCCTACGTGGCGGCTTATTTAACAAAAGGATTTCCGAGTGTCCAGATGGCCTGGTTCCGCAAATATTTACGCTGGGTAACCATTAAATCGGATAATAATTTCTATCTGAATAAATATCGTTTCTACGATAAAGAGCAGGACGAAATTCGATTGGATAATCGGTCCAGTAAGCAAGAATAGGCAGATTGGTTCTAAGGAAAAGGCAAAAGAGCTGTGATTTCTTCGCGAAATTACAGCTCTTTTTTAATCCGCTTATACCAGTTTCTTCGTAGATATTTCACGTAAGTAGGTTGCCCATATTGAGTCTGTAATAAGGTGCTGGCTTTTTTGGGCTAGTTCGAGGCGCAAAAATCGCGGATAGCCTAGCTATCCAAGGCTTTTTGCAACGAAGAAATCGCCCAAAAAAGACGCAGATTATTGCTTGATTTAATTGGGCAACCTACTTACAGTTCATTAATGTCTGAATTCAGACATATTGTTTGCAAATATCTGAGCTTATTGAGCTTAATTATCATATGACGTCAGCTGCTGAAAATACGGCCTTGCTTTTATTTACCCGATCTGCTCCGGCCGAGGCGCGGATAAAAGCTTTATTACCTAAACACAGGGAGGCACGACAGCTGGCTGCTGCGATGAATCAAGGGGCTTGTCAATTAGCACAGGCGACCCGACTTTCTCTTTTTATTGTTGATGAAACTACCCAGGCGGGATCCGACTTCTCCAGTCGATTCCGTTCGGCTTTCACACAGGTTTTCTCGCAGGGGTTTGACAGGGTCATTGCCATTGGTAACGACTGCCCCGAACTTACGATCGATTTGATCAGACGCGCCCAGTTACAGCTGCAATCCGTAGATATGGTATTAGGTCCCAGTCACGATGGCGGTGTTTACCTCATGGGGCTAAGTCAATGTGGCTTTAATAAGCTGGATTTCGATGCGCTACCCTGGCAGACGGGTCAGCTCTTTGCAAGATTACTGGAGGTGAGTTCAGATTGGAACAGACATTACGCCCTGCCTTACTTACATGATATCGATTCTTTTGAAGAATTACACCACTTGTTTTTATCCCGATTGCTGCCCAATTGGTTTCATCAGATCTTAACCTGTTTTTTAGCGGAAAATATTCCTGATTGTCCTTCCGCTTTTGCAAAAAAAAGTAGGGCTGATACCTTCCAAAAGCAATTACGTGCTCCTCCTGTAGCCTGCTTCCGCTAAAAAACGTTTACGTCAACAACAACTCAGTACTGGTAGAACAGGACGTATCAGGTGCTTTGGAAGCACTAATGAAAACGCTATTACCAATAGCACTTAGCGGCTTGCCACTTAATTAAGGGATACGTACCGATAGACCATACCAGCCACTAAACTTAAAAACAGCATGAAAATATATATTACTTTATTATGTACGCTTTTTTCCATGGGCCTTGGGATGGCCCAGACCAGCATCGAAGGTCGGGTGATTGATGAGGGCACCGACGAAGCCTTGATTGGTGCCACGCTGGTCGAAAAGGGCACGACCCAGGGTACTGTCACCGACCTGAACGGCAATTTTACGCTGGAAGTAAAAAAAATACCGACCACCCTGGTCATCAATTTTATCGGGTATGTACCTTACGAGTATGAAGTTGAGAATGCTGAATTTCACACCATTCGCATTGGTGCGGCTGATCTGGAGATCGATGAGGTCGTCGTCACCGCCCTTGGGCTCAAACGATCTTCAAAAGCCCTGGGATACGCCATCCAAAAAATTGACAGCGAAGAGATCAACGAAGTCAAAGCCGTTAATTTCCTGGATAATTTGTCGGCTAAACTGGCGGGGGTCCGCATCACGGCCGGTGCCACGGGCGTAGGCTCCACCTCCAATATAACGATACGTGGAGAATCTTCCTTTACCAACAATAATCCGCTCTTTGTAGTAGATGGTATCCCGATTAATAATACTACCATCGTTAACGTCACAGATGAGCGGGCTGCTGGTTTCCAGGAAGTAGATTTTGGGAATGGCGCCATGGATGTAAATCCGGCGGATATTGAATCTATCTCCGTGCTCAAGGGACCGAGTGCAGCCGCATTGTACGGGACCCGTGCTTCGAATGGCGTTATCATTATCAATACTAAGATGGTGGTCGCAAACCTGGTTTGGGGGTTAGCTTGAATAATACAACTTACGTCGAGACTCCTTTCCAATTACCGCAGTACCAAAACCGGTATGGCCAGGGAAACAACGGAGCCTTTACTTACGTCAACGGCCTGGGGGGCGGTGTCAATGATAATATTACCTATAGCTACGGCCCTGAACTGGACGCTGGGCTGTTAATTCCACAATTCGATTCTCCGGTGGCCTTACCCGATGGTCGTACCGTGCGGGGTGGAGATATTGCCGTTCATGGAGGTGCGCCCATTACGCCAACGCCTTTCCTATCCCGACCAGAGAATGTTCGTGATTTCTATGAAACGGGGGTGACTAACATTACCAATATTTCGCTTTCCGGTGGTTATGAACAAGGTGACTTCCGCCTGTCCTTAACGAATCTAAACAGCGAATCGATTATCCCAAATGTCAATTACGATCGAAAGAACCTGGCTGCTAAGCTCAATTTCTATCCCAACGATAAACTGAAGGTAAGTACCTCCGTAAATTATATTTTTTCGGGTAGTGATAACCGCCCGAACAACGGATATGGATCAGAGAATATCAATTACTCCCTGACGGCTTGGCTGGGACGCCAAACCGATCTGGAAGTGCTGAAAGACTACTGGCAACCGGGACTGGAAGACCTGCGACACTACTCCTTTAATTATACTTTCTTTGATAATCCTTACTTTATTCTAAATGAAAATACCAACTCCTTTAATCGCAGTCGATTATTTGGAAACGTTGCGGCCTCCTACCAGTTTAATGAATACTTATCCTTGACTTTACGAGGAGGTATGGATTATTCGGATGAGTCGCGTGCATTTCGCAGGGCTTACAGTACGAATCGTTTTCAGAATGGAGCTTATGCCGAAGGGGGCGTCTTTTTCCAGGAGATCAATACCGATGTTTTGCTCAACTACGAGCGTAGTTTTGGAGATGTTTCCCTGAGTATCTCGGCGGGGGCTAACCGGATGGATCAGCAGGCGGCCACTTCACAGGTGCAAACCAGCGCCCTGGCGCAACCGGGCGTCTTTAAGTTATTGAACGCTGCTGCTCCGCTGGAAATCATTGAACGAGCAGCGGAGAAACGGATCAATAGTGTATACGGTCTGGCTAAGATTGCTTACCGTAATTTGCTTTATCTGGATATTACTGGCCGCAATGACTGGTCGAGTGCGCTGGCGACTCCGACGAGCACTCAGAATACTTCTTTTTTCTATCCATCGGCCTCCTTAAGTTATATTGTTTCGAATGCAACAGAACTGCCCGATGTGGTCTCCTTTGCCAAGCTTCGGGCCAGTTGGGCACAAGTCGGTAACGATACCGACCCTTACCGGACCAGTGGTGTGTTTTTATCGCGTACTCCTTTTAATGGACAACCCACCTTTAGTGATCAGAGTAGTCTGCCCAACCCTAGTTTATTGCCGGAGCAAACGACCTCGGTGGAGTTTGGGGCCGACCTACGTTTCTTTGATGATCGCGTGAGTATAGACTTTACCTATTATAATGCCCTTACGGGAAATCAAATTCTCTCCTTGCCCATTGCCCTGTCGTCGGGATATGAACAACGTATTCTGAATGGTGGATCGGTGCGTGCGGAAGGATACGAAGTTGTGATGGGCTTGATGCCCATCCGCAGGCCGCAATTCCAGTGGGCTGCTAATCTGAATTTCAGTACAAACCGGGCGACGGTAGCATCACTGCCGGAAGAAGCCGGTCGACTAACCCTGGGGTATAGCCGGGTCTATGATAATCCTAACCAAACGGTTTGGTTTATTGTGGAAGAAGGCGGACAGATCGGAGATTTGTGGGGAACGGGGTACCTGAAAAACGAAGAAGGGGATTTCATCATCGGTACCGATGGCCGGTATATGGTCGATAATACCTTGAAGAAATTAGGCAACTACAATCCGGATTTTATTCTTGGCTTTAATAACCGCTTTAGCTACCGGAACTGGACACTGGGCTTTTCTTTCGACTGGCGTCAGGGCGGACAGTTAGTCTCGCGCAGTCTGGCCCTGGCGGGTGTAGCCGGTCAATTGATTGAAACGGAGTTTAGGCCAGAGTCCGGAATTGTTGCGGAGGGCGTGGTAAACGTAGGTACTTCTGATCAGCCCGAATACGTGCCCAACACTAACCCGATCTCTCCGGAGTCTTATTACCGTCAATACTACGATCGTAACCACGAGGAGAATAATATCTACGACGCCTCCTATTTGAAGTTACGGGAGTTCAGTTTGGGCTACCGACTGAGTCGTGCCCAGTTGGAAAATAGCTTTCTGAGTGCTTTCCAGGGCTTACGGATCAGCCTGGTCGGGCGTAATCTTTTTGCCCTTACGGAAATACCGCACTTTGATCCAGAACAGATTGCCGTCCAGGGCCAGCAATTCTTCCAGGGCGTGGAAGATATGGCCTATCCGACCACCCGTAGTTTTGGGGTGAATTTGGGTTTTGATTTCTAGAGACAAGGCATGCCTTGTCTCAACCGCCAGACGGATCCGACTTAGAAGCGATTTAAACTTTTTCAGTTCGCTGATTCTTAAAGTCTTATAGAACCTGGACGGCAGCTAATTTTCGATCCGTAACTTTGGCTACGCATCTCAAGTTGAGCTTTGCCAGAACCTACAAGCTTTTTAAGACCGCTTGAACCAAAAAGTTTAAACCGCTTCTAAGTACAATAACCAAAAAATAAAACACCCATGCGCCTCAGGCGCACCAGAACGCGGATGAATATGGGGGATTTGCTCTGGGCAAAAGGATAAAGTAAAAAGGGTAAAGGTTAAAATGTGACATGACTTTAACCTTGGGACTTTAACCTTTAACCTTCGAATTCAACCTAAGCTTAAGCACTACATAACTATT
>Ga0209938_1000111_pt1 | contig 39592 bp, 35 predicted proteins | sample SalPonR2_C_D1_MG_FD_185708 | JGI IMG/M metagenome (GOLD analysis project Ga0209938, IMG submission 185708) | Salt pond soil microbial communities from South San Francisco under conditions of wetland restoration - Salt Pond MetaG R2_C_D1_MG... ... | reverse complement strand
TAAAGGTTAAAATGTGACATGACTTTAACCTTGGGACTTTAACCTTTAACCTTCGAATTCAACCTAAGCTTAAGCACTACATAACTATTTAAAAAACAAGACTTTACTAAAATTATATACAGATGAAATATAAAATATCCATTCTTCTGTTTCTGATATTGGGCCTAATGGCTTGTACGGAAGATTTTCAGGAAATCAATACTAACCCCAATGCTCCCGTTGATGTGCAACCCAGCTTATTGCTACGGCAAGTACAGTGGGACTACGCAGAGCAAATGTCGTACGAGGGCTTTGTGGCAGGCAATTTATTGGGGCAATATTTTACAGCCATCGATTTTAATCTTTTTGATCGGCATAGTCTTACCGAGTCGCAGTTCGGGGGGAATCCCTGGGATATTCTCTACGTCAATTTGCGAGATAATGAAATCATCCTGGAAAAATCTCAGGAGAGTGCGGCATTGGCCGTCTACGAAGGGCCAGCCCGTATCTTAAAGGCATATATGTCGGCGGCTTTGACCGATATTTTCGGTGATGTCCCCTATTCGGAAGCCTTTTCGGGTAAGTCTTCGGGCATCATTTCACCGGTCTACGACGATCAGGAAGCTATTTACACAACTACCGGAGGCATTTTGGATAATCTGGATCAGGGCATTACCGCTATTGAAAACTACCAGGGACCAACGCCACTGGAGGGTGACATTATCTTCAATGGTGACCTTTCTGCCTGGGTGAAATTTGCCAATGCACTGAAGCTGAAATACCTGATGCGGATATCGGATCGGGTAGATGTTTCGGCTCAAATTGCCGCTATTTTTCAAGAAGGAAACTTTATCCAGACGAATGCGGATAACGCAGCCTTTGATTTTGGCGGGCCACCCAATAATTTTCGGATGTCGACCGCTCGGGTAGGTGATTATAATGTCTACATCATGTCGGAGACCATCGAAGAGGTGCTCAAGCAACTGAATGATCCCCGTATAGCGGTTTTTTTCCGGCCCACCGGCAATGATCCTGGCGAATACAATGGCCTACTGAATGGTCCGGATGCTTCTCAACTTTCCATCACCGTGGCTGATTATTCGCTGACGGGAAGGATTTGGCGCGAAGAAGCTACTCAGTTGGATGCCAACTATATGACCGCGGCCGAAACCCATTTTATTTTAGCGGAAGCGGCCCAGAAAGGCCTCATTACGGCCAATGCCAAAGCCTTGTATGAAGAAGGGGTACGCTTGTCGTTTGCGTACTGGCAGGCTTCCTTACCCGATGACTACTTAATTAGTGGATCAGCTGCCTTTGGCACCGACGAGGCCAATCCGATAGAGCAGATCATTACCCAAAAATGGTTGCACAATATCGGTAACGGTTACGAAGGTTGGATTGAATACCGTCGCACGGGGTTCCCGGCATTAAAAACGGTGGCGGCCAGTTTGAATAATGATCTGATTCCGGTGCGTATGCCCTACCCTACGACCGAGGCTACCCTAAATAGAGGTAACTATGAGCAGGCCGCCCAGGTGAGTAATGGAAATAGTGTAAATTCGGCCGTCTGGTGGGATATGAACTAAAGTTATGCAAGAATTACTGACGTATCAATGGTGGCTGATTGTGTTAGCTAGTCTGGCGCTTTTCTTTATCGCGCCGATAGCTCGTACGAGTAGTGCTTTTTTCAGAGCAACGGTAAAAAACAAGGCCCCCAACGCCTGGGTCCTGACGAGTAGTCTGGTGATCAGCTGGATTTTTGCTAAATCGATTACTAATGCCGCTAACCTGGGTTTGAGTTTTGGAATCGTAGGTGGCCTGGCCTATTCAGCCTATTATTTATCCTTTTTGGTTGCCGGCTGGATTATCTACCGAATGCGGATGCAGGGGAAATTTGCCAGTATCCATCAGTTTCTGAAAAATAAATACGGTCCTTCGGCCCTGGTGGTGTTCTCCTTGCTGATTGCCTTTCGGCTCTTCAACGAAGTCTGGTCGAATACCATGGTGATTGGTAGTTATTTTGGTGATCAGGGGAGCAGAGGCTATTACTGGGCCATCGTGGTGTTTACGCTATTGACCCTGGCCTATGTAATCAAGGGCGGACTGCAATCCTCACTACTGACCGATGTGATCCAGATGGTACTTTTTGGGGTCCTGTTATTTATTATTTTGGGGGTGCTGTTGCCAAAAGAAGATAATGACCTGGGGCGTTTTGTAAGTTCCGGTACCTGGACTCTGGCGGGTGGTCTGGACCTACTCCTGGTGGCGCTCATTCAGGTGTTTAGTTATCCATTTCACGATCCGGTGCTGACGGATCGCGCTTTTATTGCTTCGCCAAAAGTAACGCTGCGCAGTTTTATTGTGGCCACCTTCATCGGTATGCTCTGTATCGTATTATTTTCCTTTGTAGGAATTTATGCGCAGTTCCGAGGCATGGAAGGACAGGCGGCAGTGAAGGTAAGTCGCTCACTGGGCCTGGTAATGGCATTGATTATGAACTTCATTATGGTGACTTCGGCAGCATCTACTCTGGATTCTACTTTTTCCTCCTTTGCGAAGCTGATTGTAGTAGATCTGGGACCAGAAAAACAAATCACCGTACAGCGGGGACGCCTGGCCATGATTTTGTTAACGATTATCGGTACGATACCCGTTTTTCTTAGTCCTACCATCCTGTCTGCTACCACGATTAGTGGTACCATGGTGCTGGGGTTAGCGCCGGTTTTCTTATTTTGGAAAAAAGACTTTCCCCCCCTGTCCTTTCATTTATCCATCGGGGCTGGTCTGCTGATGGGTATTATTTACGCGACGGGTAAAGTGCCGGACAGCTGGATTTGGTTCGAGGGGACTTACGCGGGATTACTAGCGGTAAACCTCATCGGAACAATTCTGAGTTTTTCTTTATTTTTTATAGGTAAGTTTTTAGCGAAAGCGAAATAATTATGACAAAGCAAATAAAAGATTATCCCATCACAGACATCGGTCAACTCACCGGGAAAGTACTGCTATTTGGGGGTGTCTATTCGAATCTTCAGGCCCTGGAAAAAATGCAGGAAATCGCGGAGCAGGAAGGTATTCCGGCGCAAAATATTATCTGTATGGGGGATATTGCCGGCTATTGTGCGAATCCGGAGGCGGCTCAGCAACTGGTGCGTCGCTGGGGCGTACACTGTATTGCGGGTAATGTGGAGATTCAAATAAGGGATGGCCTGGAGGATTGTGGGTGTGACTTCACGACGGATTCCCGTTGTGATCTTTTCGCTAAAAAATGGTACCCTTACGCCCAGCAAAAAACTTCTCAGGAAACGGTAGCCTGGTTACAGGAGATGCCGGAGTTTATTCGTTTTGATTACTACGGTCGGTCTTGTGTAGTGGTTCACGGATCTTATTTTCATACCTCAGAGTTTGTCTTTAAGTCGACGCCCTGGGCGGCAAAAGACCGAAACTTTTCGGCCACCCAGTCAGAGGTGATTTTTGCAGGACACTGCGGCCTGCCTTTTCATGATAGTAAAGATAATAAGTACTGGCTTAACCCCGGAGTGATCGGTATGCCCGCCAATGACGGCACTACGCGCGTTTGGTATATGTTACTGGAGCCGGGAGAAGAAAACTTGCAATTCCAGCACCGTAGCTTCGAGTATGATCACGAAGAGGCCTTCGCCCGTATGTTGGAGACGGAGCTGCCCATCGATTATGCCAAGACATTGACTTCCGGTCTGTGGGATAACAATGATATCCTGCCAGAGGAGGAGACGGCTGCACAGGGGAAGGCTCTGGATTTTGAATCGGTGTTCGTACCACGCAATTAGAGAATAGGCAAGCCAGCCAAAGATGTTGAAGGGTACGGGAGGCTACCAGGTGAAGTATGAAAATACCACTTGGTAATCAGGGAAATAAGAATTATATTGAAAAATATATTTCAATTCCTCCTAAAACACCTTTATCCATGCAAGAAAAATATGATGTGATCATCATTGGCGGGGGCGCTATGGGGCTTTCCGCAGCAGCTGCACTTACTGATTCCTCAAAAAAAGTATTAGTTCTGGAGCGATTTGGCTTCTTCAATGAGAAGGGTAGTTCCGCTGGTCTATCTCGTCAATTCCGTATCCAGTATGCCCAAAAGTATATGGCAGAATTGGTGCTGGAAAGTATTCCCTTCTGGGAGAAACTTCAGCAGACCACTTCGGATATGCTCATTGATAAGGTCGGATCACTCTGGTTTGGAGATCCGGCGATTAGCTCCCAGGAGGGGGGCATTGAGGCAGCAATGAACGTAATGGATGAACTCAAGGTGTCTTACGAACCCTTAGATGCCAAACAAATCGAAGAGCGCTTCCCTTTTCGGAATTTACCCAAAGATTATTCTGGCTTTTTTCAGAAAGAGGGGGGGATTATTAATCTAAAAGCAACGCTACAGGCCCTGTATAATATTGCCGATAATTCATCAAATGTCAAACTACGGGAATACGAGCCGGTGACGGGTATAGATTCCCGGGCCGATGGTTCCATACACGTACAAACGGAAAAGGGGCCATACGAAACTGAAAAACTAATTTTGACACCGGGTGCCTATACCAATGAACTGCTGAAGTATTTTGGATTGTCCATGAATCTGGACATCTGGGAGATGTCTTCGGCTTATTACAAAAAGACCGAAAATATAAAATTGCCTACCTGGTTTGTCTTTCAGGAGCCACAGGATACGAGTCTGTTTTATGGTTTTCCCGAGGAAGACTGGGCGAATCCAGGGTATATTCGGGTTGCTCCGGATCTTCCAGACCGAATCTTGATCGATCCGAAAGATCGCAAAGGCGTGCCTAGTGATAAAAGTCTAAAGTTAAACAATGACTGGGTTGCCGATCATATGTATGGTTTGGAACCAGAGCCGGATTTTACTTCTACCTGTCTGATTACGCTGAGTAATAACAACAAAGAACTATTACTGGATACTTTACCCGAGTGGGTCCATAACCATGAGAATATAATTGTGTATACGGGAGGCTGGGCGGCCAAGTTTATCCCGCTGCTGGGCCAGATTCTGGCAGAGTTGGCGCTGGAGGGTAAAACGAAGTACGACATCAGTAATTTCAAGATTAATTGGCCAATGATCCGGGGCGAAGTCAGTCAGCAGTTTGTCACGGAGATACAGAAAGATCTTAAGCTAGATGTGGCCATCGTAGGCGGTGGTGCTTCGGGCTTGTATTCCGGCTATCGCCTAAAAACGGGAACAAACGAAGAGGGTAAGTCGTCTAATCCTTCGGTGGGTATTTTTGAGATGAGTGATCGGGTCGGTGGTCGCCTGGAGTCTATTCGGCTGCCGGGGATGAGTGTGGTAGGCGAGCTGGGGGGCATGCGTTATATGACGGTGCAGGAGATTGTTACGGCATTGATTGAAAAGGTTTTTGCAAAGCAATACAGCCTTAAACCGATTCCGTTTCCGATGGGTGATTCGGATCATCACTTGATGTATTTGCGTAAGCAGCGCTTCTTTAAAAATCGTTTTGAGCAGGCCGAGATTACGGGGGAGTCTTTTGAGACGCGTTACTTCGTCGAAGACCGCTTTAAGGGGAAGAGTTCTGATACTATATTTACGGAGATTATTTCAGAGGTGCTGGAAGCAGATGGCTATTCGCTAGAGCAAATTCAGGAAAGTGACGACGCACGTGAAAAATGGAACGAGGTCAAACAAAGTTTACGGTACAACTTCCCAGGACCTTATCAGGGGCAATACGTCTATGAGATCGGTTTTTGGAACTTACTAAAAGACCGATCCTCACAGGAGACTTATGAGTTTTTGGCGCAAGCCGGTGGCTATTACTCCAATACGATCAACTGGAATGCTGCTGAGGCCTTTCCCTATATGGTTGGAGATTTCGCTAGCTCAGCGGTAACTTATAAAACCCTCGATGGCGGTTATGATCAAATACTGACTTGTCTGGCGGATGCTTTCCTACAAAAGCAAGGTACCATCTACACCAAAAACCGTTTGGTCACTTTCGGCCATAATCCAGATACCAAGAGTTCCTACCGCTATCTCCTTACTTTTTACAGTCAAGAGGCAGAAAAAGAGTGGACCGTCTTGGCAAAGGATATCATTTTAGCCATGCCACGCCGCTCTTTGGAATTACTGGATCAGGAAAATTTCTTCTTCAATCGGGATCGCCAAAAAGAGCTGCACTATAACCTTGACTCGGTGATTATGGAGCCTTCGTACAAGATCCTGCTCGGTTTTGAAGAGCCCTGGTGGGAGGCCACATTGAAAGCTAAAGCGGGCGAGTCGATTACCGATTTGCCTATGCGCCAGTGTTACTATTTTGGGGTAGACCCTGAAAACTCACATTCTTTATTCCTTGGAAGTTATAATGACATGCGTACGGTTGCCTTCTGGCAGGCACTGGAAAACGGCGAACCCTATCGTACCCGCTCTACCAAACTGGTACGTGCCGTAAACGTGGAATATCCCTCTTATCAGCATGCGACCCGTCCCATGGTGCTGGAAGTGATGAAGCAGGTGCGCGAGCTGCATGGCCCTTCGGTTGAAGTACCCGAACCGTATACTTCTGCCTTTAAAGACTGGACGGATGATCCTTACGGTGGGGGCTATCACGCCTGGAAAGACAGCTACAAAGTATGGGAAGTGATGCCTTACATTCGGCAGCCCTATTCCGAAGAACGGGTTTTTATTACCGGCGAAGCTTACTCTGATCAACAGGGTTGGGTAGAAGGTGCATTCTGTGTAGCGGAACACGTCATGCGGGAAAAATTTGATTTAAAATGCCCCGACTGGTTGAATAAGGACTATTATCTGGGCTGGTAAGGCTTGGAGACGAATAGCTGATCTTCTTATTTGGAAGTTGTTTAATAATTCCTGCTTGTGCGAAAAATGAGAATTTCAGACGAGATTAAGGCGGGAAAAATGAAATTACGCAGCGCGTAATGAGGCTTTTACCAACGCAAAGATCGTTTGAAAGACCATTTTGTAGCCAAGTGAGGAGTTTTTAAACAACTTCTTGAAAAAGATTTTTAACTTTGAAGTTGTTTAAGAATTCCTGTTAAGATGATTGGTAACGGCTTTCAATGTGTTGCCAAGGGCTCAGTGAGGAGTTTTTAAACAATTTCTTTAAGTATGAAGCAGCTAATTTCTTTTTTGATACTGGTCAGTAGTCTTGCCATATCCTGTACGAAGCCATTGGAATACGATTTTGTACTCAAAAACGCCACCGTCTACGATGGTACCGGAGCGGATGCTGAGGTGCTAGATGTGGGTATACGAGGAGATCAGATTGTATATGTAGGTGAGATCAACAAGCCCGGCGATGCCGAAGTCATTGATCTAAGCGGACGGATACTCAGCCCTGGATTTATTGATATTCATACCCACCTGGATCCTATCCTGGCGCTTTCCAACTGTGAGAGTCATCTCCGACAGGGGGTAACCACGGCATTGGGTGGTCCCGATGGCGGTGGGGTATGGCCCCTGGCACCCTACCTGGATACCCTGGCCGAAATCGGTGTGGGGATGAACGTAGGTTTTCTGGTTGGCCATAACGTCGTGCGTAGTAATGTGATGGAATTGGATAACCGGGCACCGACCGCGGCCGAATTGGACAGTATGAAAGCGCAAATTGCCCGGGGAATGGAAGAAGGCGCATTCGGCATCTCGACCGGGCTGAAATATCTGCCGGGAAACTTCGCAGAATTAGATGAGGTGGTAGAATTATCAAAAGTAGCGGCCCAATACGGCGGCTTTTATACTTCACATTTACGGGAAGAAGGTCTGGGCTTGATGGAAGGCGTGGGAGAAGCCGTTCTCATTGCGGAGCAAGCGGATATCCCCGTGGTACTGACGCACCATAAGGTGGTTGGTAAACCGATGTGGGGCAGCAGCAAGAAAACCCTGGCGCTGGTCGATTCCGCCCGTTCCGTCGGGTTGGATGTACGTATTGATCAGTACCCCTACACAGCCAGTCATACCGGCATTGGCATACTGATTCCGACCTGGGCCCGGGCGGGAGGGAACGGTCGCTTTCGCGAAAGGATACAGGATACCGTTTTGCGCGACAGCATCAAAAAGCAAATTCTCTTTAATATTATCAATGATCGAGGTGGGTCGGACCTCAAGCGGGTACAGTTCTCTCGCGTACGCTGGCAGCCCGAGCTCGAAGGCAAAACCCTGCACGACTGGGCCATCGAAGAAGGGATGGAACCCACCCTGGAGAACGGTGCCGAACTGGTCATCCAGGCGCAGTATCGCGGTGGAGCTAACTGTATCTTCCATGCCATGTCGCAGGAGGATGTTAACCGTATTATGCAGCATCCCTTTACAGCCATCGCTTCCGACGGTCGCCTAAATGCCCTGGGCGACGGGCATCCACACCCCCGCGCCTACGGTACCTTTGTACGGGTATTGGACAAATACGTCAAGCAAGATAGCGTGCTGAGCCTACCCGAAGCCATCCGCAAGATGACCAGTCTGCCCGCCGAGCGGATGGGCCTGAGTGATCGCGGTCAGATCAAAGCGGGCTACCGCGCCGACCTGACCATCTTTGATCCGGCGAGTATCCGCGAGGTGGCCACCTTTACCGATCCGCACCATTATCCGGAGGGCATTGTACACGTACTGGTCAATGGCCAGTGGGCGATTCGCGATGGTGAACTGGTGAATGGCAAGGCGGGTCAGGTCTTGAAGGGGCCGGGGTATGGAGGGGAGTGATTAGAGGAGGAAGATTCCTGAGGAGCCAAACTTGCAAAGCCGGACAGGCTTGCGAGGTTTTAGACCCTCTCTAAACCCTAAACCCTCAACCAATAGAAGCTACAGCTGTTAGCATAACAAAACAATAAACACATTATGGCAACAAGAAAATGGGATCATACCAACATACCGGATCAAAATGGGCGGGTCGTCATCGTGAGCGGCGCTACCAGCGGACTGGGGAAAGAAGCTGCTCAGGTGCTGGCCGGAAAAGGCGCTACCGTCGTGTTGGCCATCCGGAATAGAGAGAAAGGGAACAAAGTTGCCGAAGAAATAAAGCAAAGCCATCCCGAGGCGAGCATTGAGGTCAGAGAACTGGATCTGGCCAGTCTGAATACAGTACGCACTTTTGTGAAAGGTTTTAAAAACCAATATGATCGACTGGACCTCCTGATCAATAATGCCGGGGTGATGATGTGCCCTTATGCCAAAACCGAAGATGGTTTTGAAATCCAAATGGGCGTCAATCACCTGGGGCACTTTGCCCTGACGGGACTGCTGATGCCTCAGCTTAAAAAGACGGAAGGGTCCAGAATCGTAGCGACCTCGAGTATTGCCCATCGACAGGGAGATATCAATTTCGATGATCTGAATTGGGAAGAGCGAGACTATAAAACGGGTCAGGCTTACGGGGATAGTAAAATCGCTAATCTTTACTTCGCCTACGAACTTGCCCGTAAGTTGGTAGGGAATCCTGAAGCCCCACTCGTGACGGCGGCGCACCCCGGCTGGACGAGTACAGATCTGCAACGGCATTCTACTTTTTTCAAAATACTGAATCCGATCTTTGGACAAAGTGTGGAAAGGGGAACCCTGCCTACTCTACGGGCCGCCACCGATGAAAATGCCCAGCCCGGAGATTACTTCGGGCCGGCTGGATTTATGGAAATGAAGGGCTACCCTACCGTGGTTGACTCTAATGAACGCTCCAAGGATAAAGAAAAAGCCAGGCGCCTCTGGGCTATGTCCGAAGAGCTTACGGGAATACAATACAATATATAAGCTAACCAACAAAAGAATAAGACATGTCAGCAAACGATGATGATTTCTTCAAAAGAGCAGACGAGCACATCAATGTAGCTAATGAACAACTGGCTAGTAATAGCCGGGGAGCGGTTAGTGCTTCCATGATGTACAGCGTGGCCAGGTTTAATGCCTGGTTGAGTGCTTGTGAATTTAAAAGTGCGGCAGAAATGGCTACATCCAAAGAGAGGACCCTTAAATACTTCGTTGCCCAATACGAAAAGATGCTAAAGGAAAACCTAGAGGATTATATTACGCATTTTGATAAGTATATGAAAGCTGCAGAATAAGTTGTGGACTTGAATCATATATTTGACTACGAGGATCACATAAGATTCCGACAGGTGGAATTAGGGAAAGCAGAGGTTACCCTGATCAAAGAGCGTCTGGCTCAGCCAGAAGGAATTGTTTGGTTTCAGCCCTACCTGAGGGTGAGAGAAAGTCTGCCCACTGATTTATTGCAGCCTACCCTGCTATCGGGGCTTCGATTCAAGCATGTCTATTTTCCCACGCACTGGATGCCGGATCTGAGTCGGATGTGTGGTCCGGAGCGGGTTGATGGGGCCATTATAACATTAATGCAGCAGCGATCTCTGGTGGATAAATGTCGACTAATTAGGTATTTCTACCATAATCGCTCCGGTATAGTCGGTAAATATATCGCTCCGAACCGTTTTGAGCCCGTGCGGATCGTTTGGCGATGGGATGGCAAACGTTACGCAAGAGAATATACAAAAACAGGACTAGAGGAGTTGAAAAAGCGTAGCCGGGTCATGAGGTTAAAGCGATACCGTTTTTTGATAAAAGAATTTCAGGAAAATGATCATCTGGTATACCGGTATTTTATTGCACCGGAATTAAGAAGATATCCCATCGATTTTCCCGAAGAAATGAGTGAGTTGGACTGGAAGATCATTGATGAGGTCCGTCAGGAAAGTTTCCCCAGTCACGCCTATGAACTTCAGGCAAAAATAAAGGGTCAGGCAGAGATGGAACATCTGATCTACGAAGAGCTAAAATGGAATCGACCTGGAAATTAATTCCATTACTTATAATCGTTTTTCGGAACGAAGAAGAGCCTTTAGTCATGATCTTCCTGGCCAGGGGCAAAAGTGCCTAAATAGAATCCGGTATAAAAAAAATAGCGCGAAGACGGGCATTTCGCTAGTCTTCACGCTCTGGGTCTCGTAAAGTTGATTACTTCTTACAGGCCTAATAACCAGAATAGTAGACCCAGTACGAGTACTACCAGCCCGATGGAGACCAGGATGTCGGCGATACCAGTCAAGCCTAAGAGGGCTAGAGCTGCACCTATCACTACAATGACTAAACCGGTACGTACACCGTCTCTTACGTCTTCGGAAGCGTGACGCTTATTCAGTTTGTTGTTAATCCGCTTCATCTTTCGATCAAACTTTTTCTGCTGTTTGGCAGAGAAATTCTTGATTTTTTTCTGAAAGTTAGACTGGTTCTTTTCCAGTATGCGGTCGTGGTTTACCGGAGCATTTCCAGCCCGTATTTGAAAAGGTGTACTAACGATTAGGATTAAGCAGGTGATCAGTGTGATGGGTAAAAAAGATTTGAAACGCATAGCCTTACTTTAGTTGATTAAAAAATATTCCCTATAACTTTTGAGTAGAGAATATGTTCGCTATGCGGTATGGTAGACAAAGGCCTCCCATCTTCCATGATGACTCTTACTTAGGGGCCACAATACTTCATGGTCAACATTGATTCGTGGAAAGACTTCTTGTATAAGATTAAAATTCCTTTGGGGGAAAGTTGTTTCTAATTGAGTAAGGATTCGGGTATCCAGCTTGGTTTTGCCCTTTTGGAAAATCCATTTCTGAGGCTGGCTTTTTAGCGAAAGCCAGGTGAGCGCATGAATGTAATCCTTGTTCCATTCAAGATCGATCTCGTAGGCGTCAAGTTTTCCTTTTGCCCGGTTTAGCGCTAGCACTTCAATGGACCTGGGAGCGAAATAGCGTTCCGGACACAGTTGGTATTCCAGTTTGTAAACACTCTCTTTTATGGCCCAGGCCAACCAGATATCCAATTGATCTTCGCGGTAGGTAGCTAATAGTTCCTGCTCCGCTTTGGTCATGGTTTTTTCGCGAAAGCGATCCCAGTGTTCCTGCGAACGCTCCCGGATGGCCCTTCGATCGATAATATCATTTCCGATCATCGGTAAGCTCTTCAATAATTCCCACGGCGTCTTTTACGGTCAGCATCTTTTCGGCCGATTCGTCGTCGATTTCGATGTCAAAAGCCATTTCCGCGTCGATGATGATATCTACCAGGTTGGCAGAGTTCACTTTCAGGTCATTAAGTAAGTCGGTGTCTTCGCTGACGTTCTCAAAGGCTTCCTGATCCTGGACATAAGGTTCGATGATGGTTTTGAGCTTTTCGACGATTTCTTTTCTTTCCATATTTTATTGTTTACGAAGTTTTTAAACAACTTCTACGTTAAGCTAAGGATTATTGTTGATACTTCTTAAACAGCACACAGGAATTTACGTCGCCAAAGCCAAAGCTGCTCTTGGCGATAATGTTTAATGGTGTCTCGATCATCCGTTGGGGAATCCGTTCCGGGGCAATATGTCTGGCCACTTCTGGGTGTAAATCTTCACAATTCAAAGAGGGATGTAAAAAACCATTGACGAGTTCCAGTACCACGGCGACCGATTCGATGGCACCGGCGGCACTAAGACAGTGTCCGATCATCGATTTCAGACTACTGATGTAGGGGAAGTCTTTTCCAGCGCGCTTCAGCGCGACCGTCCATTGCTCCACTTCAATCGGGTCAAACATAGTGGAGGTGAGATGTCCGGAAATAGCGTCGATATCACTCGCTTTGATTCCTGCATGTTGGATGGCATCCTGGATACAGCGTACAATGCCCTGCCGGTTGGGAGCCGTCATGGTACCGCCCTGCTGCTGCCCACCGGAGTTGATGGCTCCCCCCAGCACCTCCGCGTAGATTCGAGCACTTCGTTTTTTGGCGGAAGCCAGGGTCTCCAGGACCAGTGCCCCTGCTCCACTACCGGGTACAAATCCCGCTGCGGTAGCACTTAGGGGGCGGCTTCCCGCCTCCGGTTGATCATTGGATTTTCGAGTCATTACGCGCATGGCATCGAAGCCTCCCCAGACGTAGGGGCCTCCACTGTCGCAGGAGCCGCAGAGGACACGTTCGGCCAGGCCCAATTGTAGGTGGCGATAGCCGAGCAAGATACTTTCGGTGCCGGTACTACAGGCCGAAGCATTGGTCATGATCTGATTGCCCAGCCCCAGTCGCCCCCCGAGGAAAGCCGAGACACCACTCGACATGACCTGGGGCACGGTAGTACTACCCAGGCGCTTAACCTGTTGTTGGTCAATGAAGTAAGCGGCATCCCTTACGACCTCCGCCCCGGCCAGTCCGGCCCCGAAAAAACAGGCGCTGCCCCAGTCGGGTGGGCTATCTTTTTCTTCCGGTGTTGCTAGCCCGGCGTCTTTCCAGGCATCAATACCCGCCATGACCCCGTATAAAATGCCGGTGGCTTTCAGGCTGCGCAGTTCTAGTGGAGAGAAATACTGGTTTTTTATTTCCTCATCAACGGGCGGTAGACCCCCAATCTGACAACCGAACTTAAGTTCGGCCAACTGGGGATGATGCTGGATACCCGAGCGCCCCGCACGCAGTGCTTGTTCAAAATCGAACAGGCCGATAGCGTTGGGGGCTACGACGCCCATACCGGTGATGACAATTCTTTTATCTGCTGTTTTTTGCATTTGGATTAATTTTATTAGAGACAAGGCATGCCTTGTCTTTACTGCTTGAGGATCATCCCCGCCATAGTACCGTAGCAAATCCGCTCCTTTTCGGAATTATACATATTCACTTTGCACTTCAGTTTGCCCAGTCGGTAGTAGACTTTTTCGGAGACGACCTGGACCTGCTCGCCGGGTAGTACCTGCTTTAAATAGTGCACCTGTGACTCTGTGAAAACGAAGGGTTTGGCTTCTTTTTGTCCTTCCGCTTTCGCTAAAAAAATGCCCAGGCAGACCAGGCCGATCTGGGCCATACACTCACTCAGTAAGACCCCGGGGGTTACCGGGTGATCCGGAAAATGACTATCGTAATAGCTGGCCTTTTCCGGGAAGGTATAATAACCCGTGATCCCATTTTCGTTGACTTCGACCAGCTGATCGACAAAGCAGAAACCGGGACCGTAAGGTAATGCGTCAATGATTTCTTTATGATTACTCATTTTAGGTAATACTTTCGCCACCGTCGACGGGTAGGACGACTCCATTGATCCATTGTGCTTCGTCCCGACACAACAGATATACGACGTCGGCCACCGTTTCGGGGGTGGTCAGTTGATGAAAAGGGTTGCGTTCGCGGGCGGCTTGCTTAAGCTGCTTACTGCCCGGAATCATACGTAGTGAGGGGGTGTCGGTGACGCCGGGCTGCAGGGCATTGCAGCGTATGCCATGCGGTGCGTATTCCAAAGCAATGGAACGGACCAGTGCTTCCAGAGCCGCTTTGGCCACACTAACGGCGCCATAGGTTTTCCAGGCTTTACTACCGCCTTCGCTAGTTAGGCCCAACACCCGGCTATCGGCCGCAAATAGTCCTCGCTGAAAGATGGCGCCTACCCAATCGTAGAGGCTGATGGCCATGGCTTCGAGGGTAGCCACAAAGTCACTGTTTTGTAGTAGGCTTTGCTGGGTTTCGTATATTTTATCCAGTTCTCTGGCTAGCGGGCTGGGCTCTTCGATTTGTGTGCTAATACTGGTGTGTGGGGCCAGGGGTTTTAGGTTGCCCCGTGCGATGGCGTGGAGAACGAGTTTCACAGATTCATTAGGAGCCATTTGAGCTTGCAGCTCCTCGATGACTTCCTGGCGCTTTTCGGGGCGCAGGGCATCGACATTGAAGTGGCATACTTTCACCCCCTGGGTCTCCATTACCTTTATTTCTTCTTTCAGTTTTTGTACGCCGGCTTTTCGATCGCGATGGATCAGACAGAGGTGCATGCCTTCACTGGCCAGTTTTTTGGCAGAAGCCAGCCCCATGCCACTACTACCGCCAAGTATAACGGCCCAGTGGTCACTGAAATAGGGATATTTTGAGCTCATAAGATGTCGTTTTATTTACCATTCTAAGAGGACGCTTTGTGCCGAAAATCCCGGACCAAAACTAAGCATGATGCCACGTTCGCCTTTCCTGACCCCCTTCTCGAGGAACTGATGGAGTACGTAAAGCACCGTTGCACTGGACATATTCCCGTAATTCCGCAGCACTGATTTTGTCTCGTCCAGGTTTTTACCCAGTGCTCCGAAGAGGCTATCTACCATCTGGATAATCTTTTTCCCGCCCGGGTGAAAAATCAGGTGATCGATATCGTCGATCGACAAATCATTGCGTTCCAGGAAGGGAAAAATAATGCGCTCAAAGTGCTCATTAATGCGTTCGGGGACGTTTACATCCAGTACCATCTCGAAGCCGGTATTGCGCAGTCGGAAACCCATCAAGGCGGTTTCATCATAGAAATGGTACATCTGCGTATCGCGAATGACGGGCCCTGGATGTTCCTCGTCATCGCCCATGATAAGGCAGGCGGCTCCGTCGCCGAAAATAGCAGCACTGACCATATTGGCCATAGAGAAATCCTGCAACTGAAAGGTTGACATGGGGGATTCTACCGCGATAATGGCCGCTTTTTTTCCGGGATTGGCCTTGAGGAAGTTATTGGCGTAGATCGTAGCGGAGACCCCCGCGGCACAGCCCATCTCCGTTACCGGAAGACGCACAATATCCTGTCGCATGTCGAGGGCATTTATTAGATAGGCATCAACCGAGGGAATCATAAAGCCCGTACAACTTACCGTGATAATAAAGTCAATATCTTTGGCGGCTATCTTTCCTTCTTCCAGTGCTTTTCGCAAAACAGTTTCGGATAGTGCTTTAACTCCTTCTACATAACGATCATTTTTTTCTTCGAAAGAAAGGGGCGCCAGTACGTCTTCGGCCGGCATGATGGAATAACGCTGATCCACTTGTGCATACTTGAATATGCGCAAAATTTTACGGCGAAAACGTTCATCCTGATCCGCCAGGTGACGTTCCATATCCTCCAGAATACCGTCGGTAGTCTTAGTATAGGGGGGCAGGGCAGTAGCCGTAGATAATATTTTGGGAGATTTATTCTGCATTTGGCTTGTTAATTTTAAAGATCATTTTGCGGTTAAGGCCAGGCATGCCTGGCCTCTAGATTTCGGGTTTTAGAAAAATTAATAATTGCCAACGGAAGGCCCAGCGCCAGCGTAGATAATATTGTGGGCTTATTTTTTGAGCCATTTTATGAAATTCTTGTCGTTTGAATCCTTTCCGGATGGATAGCAGACCGTCGTCTTTGGCAATTTTGGGAGAGCGGAATATCCAACAGACGAGGTAAAAGGCGTAGTAGGCCAGCCAGTGACGATGCAGGTCATTAACGATGATGGCCCGCACACCGGCATCTTTACACTTCTGGAGTAATTGTTCTATTTCCGCTTCGGTAAAGTGGTGCAGGCAGAGGTTAAAAGTGGCGATGTCTACTTCCTTTAATTGGTACGCTTCCGCAAAAATATTCTGAACCCGGTATTCAATTTCCGGAAAATGGCGAGACTGTCGACGAGCCATAGCTATCACATGGGCATTGGCGTCAACCCCCGTGAATTGCGCTGGCAATTCCTTCTTACGCGCAAATTTTGCGAGACTGATCAGACCATCTCCACTGCCACAGCCCAGATCGTGTAGACGGATGGGCGTGGGAGACTCTATTTGAAGACAGCGTCTAAGGCTATCCACCAGTACCTGATTACCTCCCAGCCAGATATTAACTTTTTCAATACTTTCGAAAGTATCGGTTATTTCGCTACCCTCAAGGGTGAAATCATCGATGATCTCTTTTTCCGTAGCGCGGGATTTGAATTTAGGTACGGTCATTAATGGATCGGTTTTCCGTGTGTAAATCGAATAATAGGTTTTAACAGAGGTGGATAAACGGCCAGGCTGCGTACTGCCCAGTCGGATATCATGGGCCTGCCCATGAACTGGTGTAGGCGACGCCCCCAGCGCAGACGGCGGGCAAAAGTACGGTTCCACTGCGTTTGGTATTGGTCTTCCATTTGTTGACGGCTTAATTTATGATGGAGAAAGTCTGTGGTGGCGGCCACGGCTAATTTAGCTCCGTGGATACCCATGGCCATGCCATTACCCGCCAGCGGCGGAATCATGCCCGCGGCATCTCCGACCATCAGCATGCCTTCTACCACCTGCCGTTTGGGTAGAAAAGATACGTTAGAAATGGCAATGGGTGGCTGCGGATAGCGGTCACCGGAAGTGAAAAGAGCGCGAATCGCTGGATTTTTAAATAGAATCTGTTCTTCCAATGCTGAAATTCCCCCCGCCTCTTGCAATTGTCGCGCCCGACATAAATAGGCAATATCGATGCTTCCATCTTCCACCTGGACCGCTCCGGCGTAGCCCCCTGCAAAATTATAGAGGGTAACGAGATCGGCGGGGAAATCGGCCTGAATATAAAATTTGATCCCCACGTAATCGGCAGCCTCCTGGACAAAGGGGCGTTGGAGCAAGCGGTCCAGATTGGCCCGCTTACCAAAGCTGGCTAGGACTACTTGTGCGGAAATAGTATCTCCTTTTTTGGTGCATAAGTCCGTTTGTTCCAGGCTACTTTGCACTTCACTGATCTGGGTATTGAGCAAAAACTGTACACCCTGCATCTTAGCGTGTTGGTAAAGGTGGTGATCCAGTGCGTATCTTCTGATACCGAGCCCACCCAATGGGAGCTGCTGTTCTACGAACTGGCCATTAGGGGCGTAAAGTCGAAAACGGTTTACCTTTTCGGGTTGTAAGTGGGTCAGGTCGAGACCTAGTTGTTTAAAGTAGGGTTGTACTTCAGCTGAAAGGTATTCCCCGCAAACTTTATGTTGCGGATATTGTTTTTTTTCAATAACTAGTACAGAAAAACCGCGGCGATTCAGGTCGATTGCGGCCGTTAGGCCTGCTAGTCCGCCCCCAATAATCGCTACCTGTGCTTTCATGTCCATAATGTAAGTAAATTTACGGGAATATTTAGGTAGAATGTAGAGCCACTCGGTTTTGTTCTAAAATAATTCAATTAATATGTCGCATCAAAAACACGCCAAAATTAGTCGCCCTGCTTTAGGTAATTTTCATAGAAATGAATGGGCTATTTTAGGGACTACTTGCGGAAAGATTAAAGAACTGGCCAATGGCGTCATTGCCGGTCTTGCTGAAGATTGGAAAATAGCTTACGTGGATGCCGACCATAAAAGTGCGGATGAGGCTGCTGCCCAAAACACCAAGTCTGATGCCTTGGATTATGGTGCCCGGCGGGTGTATACGGACAAGATAAGCCACCACCAGTTCAACTGGAAAGGCGTTTTTGATAAACACCAGTACCGCGCTCAATTCGCCGATCAGGATGCGGTGCTGATTAATGGCAACCACTTTCAGGCCACCCGACAAATTGTAGTGATTGATCCGGTAAAGGAGAAGTCCTTAAAAAAACGTCTGGACCAGATCAAGCAGATTGATCTTTTGCTTTTTGCCGACCCGCAAACACCAATCTTTCCTTTCCTTAAAAATCAATTCCCGGAGATCGATCGGGTTCCTTCTGCCAATCTATCGGATATCGGCGCAGTGACAGATAAGATAAAGAATGCGCTTGAAGAAGCCTTGCCCCCACTTTATGGTTTGGTTCTGGCGGGCGGAAAAAGCCAGCGTATGGGACAAGATAAAGGCGCTATGGAATATCACGGTAAGCCTCAGCGCGAGTACATGGCGGATTTGCTTAATGATATTTGCGAGCAGGTTTATGTATCGGTTCGCCCGGAGCAGAATATAGAAAGCAATCATCATCAGCTTTCGGATACCTTTCTGGGGCTGGGGCCTTTAGGTGGTTTATTATCTGCTTTTCGTGAAAAACCGGACGCGGCCTGGCTGGTGGTGGCTTGTGATCTGCCTCTTCTGGATAAAGCCGCCATCGAAGAACTGGTTGCAGCGCGCAACCCTTCTTCCATCGCTACGGCTTTTAATAGTCCGGTAAACGAATTTCCGGAACCTTTAATTGCGATCTGGGAACCTCGCGCTTATCGGGTTGGGCTGGCGTTTTTAGCGCAGGGGTATAGTTGTCCGCGTAAGGTATTGATCAATTCGGAAGTGTCCTTGATCGATGCGCAAAGACCAGAGACCCTGATGAATGTAAATCGACCAGAGGAGTCAGAAAAAGTGAGGAAACGACTGCAACAAAAATCAAAAAACGCCGTTTAGTGAATTATGGGTGTTAAAGAAAGAAAAGCTCGCGAAAAAGCAGCCTTGCGAGCAAAGATCATCGAAACGGCTAACGCTTTGTTTTTGGAGCGTGGCTACGAAGGCACGAGTATTCGTCAGATTGCACAGGCGATCGAATATAGTCCAGCTACCATTTATTTGTATTTCAAGGATAAAGAAGATTTATTCCAGGAGATTCTGGATGCGGCTTTTGCTTCTTTGCAAGCCGCATTGGAGAATGCTAGAATTATTGCTGACCCTCTATCGCGTCTACAAGAACTGTGTCGCCGCTACCTGGATTTTTCGCGTAAGCAGAGCAACTACTACGACCTTATCTTTGCCAATCCTGCCAGTACCGCCAAGGAGGGGGAACAAACCTATGCGGGGCGAATTCATCAATACTTTATTAAAACGATTCAAGATTGCAAACGAGAAGGCTACTTTCTCAGTAAATCGGCGGATGCCCTGGCTACGGTTATTTGGTCATTTATTCATGGCCAGGCGATGCTGCGTATGGACCAGCGGCTGGATCATCTAGCAAAGATCGAAAGGGAGCGATTAGAAGAAGAAAGTTTACAGACTTTTTTTGCTATGTTACGATCTTTTTGATGAAGTTGTTTAAGAATTTCTGATGCGATGATTTGCCAAGGGCGCATTGAGGAGTTTTTAAACAACTTCGATATTCCTTGGTCTACGAAAACCCTTGGTTTGTCATATATCTGTCGATTAATATCGTTCGGGTGCTGATATTATAGGTTAACATTATTATTTTGCGATTGGATTAGTAATGAAAACGCATCCGAATGAACACAAAAACAATGCGCTGGCTCCTGATAGCCATTGGTATGGCCTATTTCGTACCCGGGCTATCTGCACAACAAGGCCAGCAATATCCTACCATAACGGCAACCTTTAACAATTTGTCTATACAAGGCATCCTGGAGCAGCTTGATAGTCGTACCGACTATCATTTTTATTTTAAAACCAGTGATTTGTCAACGCAGAGCTTGCCCGGTTTCCAGTTTGAAGAGACTCCTCTGAACGAAGTTCTGGATCAGGTCCTTGCAAATTCGCGGCTTGGCTATATCGACTACCGCAATGAAGCCATCATAATTTTACCTAAGACCTTGGCTAATCAAGCTTTTACAGCGGATTACTACCGGGCAAAAGAAGCAGCTAGTGTTGAGGTAGAAGAGGAGCGTAAGGAATTGAAGGTGGGCAACATTGATGAGCTCTCCATTGATGGTCGGGCTGCAGTTTCCGGAGTAGTGAGAGATGCCGAAAGTCGGGAGCCGATTATAGGTGCCTCGGTTACCTGGGAAGATCTGGATGTCGGAGCGGTAACCGGTCTGGAAGGGGAATTTGAAATGAATATTCCCGCCGGTGTACACTACCTGAGGATTTCTTACCTGGGCTACGAAGATATCAACACCCCGGTACGGGTGCTCAGTAGTGGTGAGCTACGATTTCGTATGGAAAAGGGCGCCATCGATTTGGAAGAGGTGACGGTTAGTGCAACGCGAGCAGACGCTAACGTGGAAAGTGCTCAGATTGGTGTAGCCAAGGTCGACGTGGAATCGGTCAAAAAGAATCCGGCACTGATGGGTGAAGCCGATGTTGTAAAGGCTTTACTGCAGAATGCGGGGGTAACCACCGTCGGTGAGGGAGCAGCTGGCTTCAACGTTCGTGGAGGGGATGTGGACCAAAACCTGATTTTACTGGACGAAGCGATTCTATTAAATTCTTCTCACGCACTGGGCTTTTTTAGTTCCTTTAATACAGATTTGTTACAAGATGCAGAATTGTACAAGGCAAATATGCCGGCCCAATTTGGGGGGCGTCTCTCCTCGGTATTGGACGTAAACCTGACCGACGGAAACTTTGAAGAATTTAAAATCAAAGGCGGGGTGGGCCCTATTACCAGTCGGGTAAGCTTTGAAGGTCCCATCGTAAAGGATAAGATTGCTTTTTACGGCGGGCTTCGTTCGTCTTATATCAATTGGATGCTGAATTTGGCGAATAATGCAGAGGTTTCTAACAGTTCTGCCTTTTTTTATGATACGAATATTGGCCTAACTGCCCGACTCAATGATAATAATACGCTGAGTATTTCTGGCTATGGCTCACAGGATGACTTTACCTACAACCAGGATTTCGGATTTGATTACAGTACCTACCTGGCTCAAATGAACCTGAGAAGCTCTTTCAATAACGAATGGCTATCTAAATTTTCGGCGGTATATAGTACCTATAATAGTAATCAGGTTGATATTGGTGGGCTGACGGGGTCAGTCCTGACCAACGCGGTGGATTATATTAAGCTCAAGGAACAGGTCACCTACTCTCCGACGACTCAGATGCTAATCGACGGTGGCGTCTCTGGTATCCTATACACCGTTAAGCCGGGCGATATAGCACCTTTTAACCAGGAATCTACGGTTGTAACTAATCCACTGGAAGAAGAAAAGGGATTGGAACTGGCTGCTTTTGCAAATGGTGAGTTTAACATTAACCCGGAGCTGCAAATTTCTGCTGGTTTACGCCTGAGTTATTTTTCTTTTCTGGGTCCCAAAACAGTTTATGAGTATGAAAACCCGGATGTACCTGACCTATTGACGACGACGGGGACTACTACTTACGGTAGCGGAGAATCGATTGCCAACTATTTTAATCTGGAACCCCGGGTTTCGCTGCGCTATAAGTTGGGGATCAATAGTTCTATGAAAAGCGGCTACAGCCGTACCGTACAATATATTAATCAAATATTTAATTCGGATGCGCCCACTCCGGTCAGTCAATGGCAATTGAGTACCAATTATATCAAGCCGACTAAGTCTCATAATTTCTCCCTGGGGTATTTCAAGAACTTTAAGGACGACAATTGGGAGACGAGTGTAGAGATCTATGGACGTACGGTCGATCAGTTGTTTGACTATAAAGATTTTGCAGACCTGACGAACAACCCACAGCTAGAGACGGAGTTGTTGTCTGGGGAAGGACGGTCTTATGGTCTGGAGTTGTCGGTCCGGAAGAAGGTTGGTGAGTGGCACGGTTCAATGAGCTATACACTCTCCCGCTCAGAGCGCTTGATTGAGGGGATCAATGACGGAGATTGGTATCCTTCCAATTTTGACAAGCCACAAGACCTTTCGCTGATCCTCAATTACCAGCCCAACCGGCGGAATACGCTGACGTTCAACTTCGTTTACGGCAGTGGCCGTCCGACGACCCCACCGGTAGGAAACTTCATTACGAATAACGGATTGGTGGTGCCCGTTTATGCCCGTCGGAATGCTTCTCGTATCCCGGCCTACCATCGCCTGGACATTGCTTATACGCTGGGAAAGGGCTACAAGCGGGATAAGAAAATACAGACCAGTTGGACAATCGCGGTATACAATGTTTACGCCCGACGCAATGCCTATTCGGTGTTCTTTACTCAGGCCGCTTTCCGGGGTGCTGAGGCCAACAGATTAGCCATTTTGGGAACAGCATTTCCTTCGGTTACCTTTAATTTTGAAATTCTGTAAAGATGAAAATCATGTCTAAAAAAGCAAATAAATTTTTCAAGACGAGTTTGCTGCTTAGTTTACTTTCCTTGATTGGGTGTCTGGATCCGATAGAATTAAAAATCCCAGAAGGTTTTGATGAGACGCTGGTCATACAGGGGGCTTTGACAAAGGGATCCCCCTCTAGTATAGAATTGACGGTTACGCGTTTGTTTGACTTTACGGTAGAAAGTCTGACGCGGGTCAATGTAAGTGAAGTGATCCTGAGTGATGGAGAGGGCAATTCCGTAGAGATTGATCGAGTAGGTACGGGCCTGTACAGGACCATTTTTGACGAAAGTCACCCTATTGAAATTGAATTTAATAAAAGCTACAAAATTGACCTCCGTACTTTTGACGGACGATCCTATGCGTCTTCTCTGGAGCCATTATTACCTGTGCCAAAGGTAGATTCCTTGAGCATTCAGGGAGTCGAAAAAGAAATTGTTTTTGCAGATGGGGAGACTACCCGGGTAGATAGTTTAGTACGACTTGCGGTTCATACGCCCCTTGAGGTAGCCGGCTCAGAAGAAAGGATAGGTTTAAAGTGGGATTTACGCCGGGTATACCGAGTAACGGATACACCTATAGAGGTTGGAGTGGAGTCAAAGACTTGTTACCTAACGGAAGATATAGACATTACTTCGGTAAAAGTATTTGATGCTAGCGATTTAAGAGTAAATCGTCTGGAGGATTACGAGGTATTTGATCAGGCCTTTAATTTTACAATGGGAGAGGGCCTTTATTTTGAGTTGATACAATCCTCCCTAAGCCCTACTGCCTTTGAATACTTTGATCAGGTGGGGCAGCTTCTGGACCGGGAGGGAAACATGTTCGAAGCGCCGGCCGGGAAATTGGTCACCAACTTCGTGAATACAGAAGATGCCAGCGAAGAGGTGTTCGGTTATTTTTATGCCACCACTACGGATACCGCCCGCGTTTATGTGAGTCCGGAATTCGCGAATTCTCCAAGGTCGTTTTGTCCGCCTCCTTCGGGTCTCGTTAGGATGGATGGCTCTTGTGCGGCACCAACCTGCTGCGATTGTCTGTCTTTTGAGAATAGTACGACCATTCGTCCATCATTTTGGGTAGAGTAAAAAACCAACACCTCATGCAAAAGAAATTATCTACTATCCTGGGGCTTTTACTACTTTTAGCGGTAAGTATACAGGCGCAAAATAATCAGTTTACGCTTCATTTAGATAAGCCTTTCTACGTAACCGGGGAAAAAATCTGGTATAAGATTTATACGCCGGTAAGTATGGAAAAGTCAAAGGCCATTAAGGGGCTTATTCTTGGTCCGAATGGGAATGTAAAGGAGCGCTTTTTCCTGCGTTCTAATCCGGAAGAAGCTTTTATTGATGGTGTTTTTTCAATCCCTTTTAGTTATCGATCGGGTATGCACCGTTTGGCTTTTTACGCTTCGGCGGCTCCGGGTCAGCCTTCCGTAGAGTTGGTAAAGATTGATCTACCGATCTACAATGATTTTGAAATTAAAGCATTGGCCGAACGAGCCCGAAATAATAATGTACCAACTGATGTATCTTCTTCCACTCCAGATTTGGAGGGCTTGCAGATCTCTATTTCACTAAATAAAAAAGCGATTGCACCCCGCAGAGCCGTAAATGCCTCCATTACGGTAAGGGATGCGGCCGGGAACCCCGTGAATGCCAGTTTGTCGGTAGTAGCCAGAGATGCCGAGCTAACGGCACAGCCCCTGCCTAATGCGGCTACCCACGCCGTGGGGCCAGTATTAACTACGGAGCAGCTCCAGCAATTTTCGGATGAAATATTTATTAAGGGCGAACTGACGGACACCTTTAATAATCAAGTGCAGGCTAACGTATTGGGCGCCTATGCCAGTTTGCAAAAGCGGATTTTCTACGGCAAAACGAACTCGGACGGGCGATTCACCTTTCCGCTACCCGACTTCTATGGAGAACAAACGCTACAATTCATTGGTTACCCCAAAGAAACGGAAGAAATTAAAGTGCGAATCCTTGAGGATGGAGGGCGGCCAGAAGGAAAACTCCCCATCAATGATGCCATACTGAAGTACCTGGAGAGTACACAGCAAAAGAAAAAAATGGCAGAGTACTTTGATTATTTACGTGAAAACATCGAAGTATCCGAGATCAACAATGAATTTGATAATCTTGAGTCGGACTTCACTTACGTGGCCGAGGACTACGTTAAGTTCGAAACGGTTGGTGATTTCTTTAGTGAGTTACTAACCCCCTTGAAATTCAGAATGGTTGATGGAAAATATGAAGCTCGCATGGAGAATCCACGCTCACGAGATGCTTCCTTTTCCAATTTACCTGGCAAGCCCTTGTTTATTATCGACGGGAAAATCACCCGTAATGCAGATTTTGTCGGGCGGAGTAGCTGGAGTAATGTGCGTAGTGTAGATATTTTTTACGTTTCCGAAAAACTGCGTAAACAGTTCAATATTTTAGCACAGGGGGGCGTAGCCCGGATTGAAACAAAGATTCCACAGTTTTCAATGCCGCCTAACGAACAGGAAGATGTATTTACGATACAGGGGCTTACGCCCGGCGGATCCTTCGTACCTTTTCAGCCAGGTAGTAGTAATGCAGAGCTCCGCCTGCCTAATTTTTTAATGCCCACCTTCTGGGCGCCGAATATCCAAACGGATAATAATGGAACCGCTTCTGTATCTTTCTTTCAGGGCGATGATGCGAGTACTTTCGTACTGGAAGTAATCGCAAAAGACCAGAATGGTAAAATGGGAAAAGCAAGTGTACAGTATACCGTACAATAGTACAGGCAAAGATTTTAATGGATCTGATTAAAAGAAAAGCGCATGCCAACCAAAATTCGATTACTTATTGCTTGTTGTCTGCTTTTTGGGAGTGGAATTCCGCTCTATGCCCAAATGGGATTAAATCAAAAAATAGACGCTATCTACGCAGATTATGAGGATAAGCCAGGAGCTATGGTTGGTATCTGGAAGGATGGCGAAGTGCTCTTTACCAAGGCCTATGGCCAGGCTAACCTGGAACACGAACTTGCTTTTACCACCACGACCACTTCTGATATTGGCTCGGTGGCCAAACAACTGAGCTGCTATGCCATCCTGTTGCTGGAACGGGAGGGCCAACTGTCTCTCGACGATGATATACGGACTTACCTGTCTTTTGTCCCGGATTTTGGAACGCCAATCACCATCCGTCATTTAATGACCCATACCAGTGGGCTACGGGAGATTTACAGTACGGAGCAGGTGCGTGGACGACGTTCAGGGGATGCCATGTTCCAGGAAGATGTGATCAATATGGTGCGAAGGCAAAGCGGATTAAATTTCACACCGGGCAGCCAGTTTATGTATTGTAATACGGCGTATGCCCTACTGGCGGAGATCGTTGAGGAGGTAAGTAGTCAGCCCTTTGAGCGGTGGATGTTTGAATACGTTTTTGAGCCATTGGGGATGCAGCGTACCTTTATTATGGACCGTCAGGGCGAAATTTTTCCCCAAATGGCGGCTTCTTACAGCCTACAGCCAGATAGCGTTTATACGAAAGTATATGACAATAATACCGTACGCGGACAGGGAGGAGTTTATTCCTGCCTGGAAGATATGATGAATTGGATAGGGCATATGGCCAGAGAGTGGGCAGCGGGTTCCATTGTCATGGAAAAAATGACGGAACCGGCCGTGCTGACGGATGGGGATACCCTTAACTATGGCAAAGGCCTGTACGTAAATACCTTCCGCGGATTAAGAAGGATATTCCACAGTGGCTCCAGCGCGGGCTACCGTTCGGGGCTGATTTATTTTCCGGATGATGATTTAGGTGTTTTTGTGAATGTCAACGCTCCGAATGTTCCACTTTACGAGACGCTTGATCTGATTACCGATTTTTTTCTTAAGGACAAAATGGAACCAATTCCCCCGCGATCTTCAACCACAGCTCCGACCGTCCAGGATAAGCTGGAGATACCCCGAGCGAACGATTCGGAATGGACAGGTACTTACTACAGTCCTGAGCTAGAGACGACTTATTTTCTGTTGCTGGAGGATGGAAAACTAAAAGGGCGACATTTTAGGCATGGCGCCTTTGTCTTGAAAAGGACCGGTAAAGATGCCTTCCGCTCCGAGCAGCCCTTTTTTCCCGAGATCACCTTTGAGCGGAACCGCCAGGGACGGATCACGGGCTTTCGCTTAACGACGGATCGAGCAGTCGGGATGTATTTTGAAAAACAATAAGATGGCAAATAAAGGGAAGTGGGTATTAGACCGTTCGGATTTACTGTCTTTAATGCCCTTGCTGAATAAGATTGCTTTTGGAGAACGGTCAGGAAAGTTGGCTCCTTGTAGGGTCAGGCAAATCACCCGTTGAAGTTCCGGATTGTCCGGATTAGTACTCCTCAACGGGATCGGGCGGGCTGGTCTAGTTGTTTTTTCGACCAAAAATGCGAAACAAAGGTCCAATCGCATACGTTAAGTGCTCAGGTATTTATATTTTAGCCGGCAGTAAACACAAAAACAGATCAGATGTCAAATAGCGTATACAAAACAGATGTTGAAGCGGTAGACGCCCTAGCAGAATCTTACCAAAAGCTCAAGAAGGAAATTGCCAAAGTAATTGTGGGGCAGGATGATGTCGTACAGGCTGTTATCATTTCCTTGTTTAGTAACGGACACAGTCTGTTGGTCGGGGTGCCCGGATTAGCCAAAACGCTATTAGTGAGCACGATTGCCGAGGTACTGGATTTAGATTTTAAACGTATCCAGTTTACGCCTGACCTGATGCCTTCGGATATTACCGGTTCCGAAATACTGGATGAGGATCGCCACTTTAAATTTAATCCAGGTCCTTTATTCTCCAATATCGTATTAGCCGATGAGATCAACCGTACGCCACCCAAAACACAGGCGGCTCTACTGGAGGCCATGCAGGAGAAGTCGGTTACGGTAAGCGGGGTGCCGCATAAGCTGCCTAATCCCTTCTTTGTTTTAGCGACGCAGAACCCAATTGAACAGGAAGGTACCTACCCCTTGCCAGAAGCACAGTTAGACCGTTTTATGTTTAACATTCCTTTAGATTATCCTTCCTACGGTGAGGAAATCGATATCGTAAAAGGGACAACGACGATAAGAGACTACAGCTTGTCGCACGTAGTTACCGGCGAGCAAATCCTGTTTTTCCAAAAATTGATTCGTAAGATACCCATTGCTGATAACGTATTGGAGTACGCGGTATCGTTGGCGACTAAGACACGTCCGGGAACGGAGAGGGCTACAGACCGTGTAAATGAATATATTTCCTGGGGCGCCGGACCCCGTGCCTCTCAGTACCTGGTGCTTGGCGCAAAATGTCACGCTGCCATTAATGGGAAATACTCTCCGGACATTGCCGATGTACAGGCGATTGCTAAATACGTATTACGACACCGGATCGTCAGAAACTACAAGGCAGAAGCAGAAGGAATTACGGAGGAAAAAGTTATTGAAAGCTTATTTTAGAGGAAATCTCTTAGCCTTTTTCAATCGTGGATTTATCATTAGGATGAATCCACGATTGTCATTTATAGGCACACCAAAAGGAATCCTGTCCGCATCTTTCGTATAAAATCAACAAGTTAGGGCTTTGCACTGTAATAGAAATAGCCTTTGTTGTAAAAGGAGATGGCAGGACCTTATGCCTGGCGATTTTGCGGGCGCAGCAGCCCTGTAACGATAGATTAATTTTTATCTTTGAAAAAAGTAACTACTCATGTATAAATATATTGCTGTTTTATTAGTAATAACTACTGTGTTGTTTTCGGGTTGTAGTGAAGAGACTCAGCAACAGATCAATAGTCAGTTAAAAGTTCTTCAGACGGCTTACGGAGATCAGAACCAGTTGACGGTGATCAGTGATAATGATTTATGGGATGGCCCGCTGGGAGACACCATTGATTATTATTACGCTGCTCCCTATTTGGTGCTGCCCCAGCCTGAGCCCATTTTAGATATTCGTCATTTTTCTCCCCAGGACCTGGCCCAAGATCCGCTGCGTAAAGAATTGCGCGCCTACCTGATCGTGGCAGACCTTTCTGATTTGAGTTCCCCTACTACGGTAATGGTGAAAAATATTATTGGGGAAAGTCAGTTCGAAAAGGCCCGTTTGGACCCAAAGTATAATCTGGTACAGATAAGAGACCGCTGGGCCAAGAATCAGCTGATCGTGTTCCAATTTGGGCGAAATCGTCAGGAGTTGATTAATAACCTGAAAAAGAATAACCCATTGATCATTGAGAAAATTAATGATCATGACAAATCAAAATTGGAAGCCACCGTTTATTTGGATGAACGTAATAAGGAGTTGGAACAAGAGATTTACACCAACTTTGGTATCCGGATGCGTATTCCAAAGGGATATTTTAAGGCCATTGGCGATCCCAACGTGTTTTGGATTCGTAACGAGCAGGATAAGATCAGTAATAATATTTTTATCAGCAGAGAGCCCTACGAGAATCCCAAGCAGATGTCTAAAGAGAATATTAAGGCTATCCGGGATAGTCTGGGCCGCTACGTCTCTACGGATGTTGATAATTCCTATATGCGGATCAATGACGTAGACTTACCTATGTTTACGAAAGTAACCCAGGTAGATGACAAATACGCGATGGAAGCCCGTGGTATTTGGGAAATTGCGAACGATTATATGGGCGGCCCATTTGTGAGTTACCTGATCCATAATCCGAGGCAAGATGAGCTAATCTTTATCGATGGCTTTATTCATGCTCCGGGGGAGGACAAGCGGAATTTCATGCAATATCTCGAACATATTTTAGATTCGGTCGAGCTGCCCTGATTAAAATCAAGGCATTAGGGCGCTTTGATGGAATTGATAAGAATAAGGTCTTTTTAATCAATTGATTAGGCACGGCGACTTCCGTAAATATTGGTTATCTTTGCTTCAGAAAAAAGAAAGATATGCGCATTGTCCTTATTTTACTGTTTAGCACTCTTTTCGGCACGCTTAGTAGCTCCGCTCAGGAAAGTGTTACCATTAATGAAGATTACGAGGTGCAGCAATTACTGCAGCAATTCATTGATATCAATACGGCGAAGTCTTATGTAACCGGATGGCGGGTCCAGGTCGTATCCACGACGGATCGCCAGCGCCTGGAGACGGTACGCCAATCTATCCGGTCCCGCTATCCGTATTTGACGACTAGCTGGGTACACAATCGACCCTATTACAGGCTGCGGGCCGGTGCCTTTGCTACCAAGCTGGAAGCACTACAATTACAGCATTTATTAAGGCAATATTATCCAGGGAGTATTCCGACCCGGGACACGGAAATTACAGCATCTGAAATTATAGGCTACTAAGAACCATTCAATTACTGCGCGCGGCATGTTTCAAAAGAGGGGAATAGATCGAAATATTGACTGGATAACCTTATCCCTTTACCTGGCACTTGTTATGCTGGGTTGGATGGTCGTCTATGCAGTAGAATATCAGGATGGGCAGGAGTCCTTTTTACGCCTGAATTCACCAGCTGGGAAGCAGATGATCTGGAGTGGTATTTCCTTTGCCGCTTTTTTCATTATCACTTTAATTGATTACAAATTTTGGCAGACTTTTGCCTACCCTATTTATGGTGTTACCATATTATTACTAATAGGTGTGTTGATCATTGGGATAGAGATTAAAGGAGCCCGATCCTGGTATGCTTTCGCGGGTTTTAGGTTTCAACCCTCAGAATTGGCTAAGTTTGGTACCTGCCTGGCCATGGCTGCTTATCTCAGTACGGTGGGCAATTCGCTCAAACAATTTAATCATCAATTGGTAGCGGCTGGTTTGTTGGTGGCCCCGTTTATTTTGATTGGCTTGCAACCCGATATGGGATCTGCGTTGGTATTTCTTTCCTTTCTGATCGTCTTATACCGGGAAGGACTACCCAGTATCTACTACATTATTGGGGGCACGCTGGCTTTGTTATTAATCATGGGATTAATGGCAGATGACCCAAAATATATTTGGATATTTCTGGAAGGTATTGGAGTGGTCTGGCTAAGTAGTTATGTGTTTAAGCAGCAAAGTTTATACACAGGCCTCTCCGCAGTGGTTAGCTTCGGTTTCTTCTGGGGGGCCCGGCAAGCTTACTTTGAACCTCAGGTCAGCCTGCTGACTTTAGGGCTCGTCTTTCTAATCTTATCGCTGATTTATATACGTAAGCGCACCGTTCAGTTTCCGGCACTGCTGGCCACCGCGCTATTTATTTGTGGTGCCGTAGCATACGGGGCTAATTATGCGTTTAACGATATGCTGAAGCCGCACCAACAGGATCGGATAAACGTTTGGCTGCAGCCGGAAAAGTGTGACCCTAGGGGGTCTTTGTATAATTTGATACAATCCAAAATGGCCATTAGTGCAGGGGGGGCTACCGGAAAGGGGTTTCTCAACGGAACCATTACCCAGCTGAATTATGTACCAGAGCAGTCTACTGATTTTATCTTTACAACTATTGGTGAGGAGCAGGGCTTCTTGGGCGTTGTATTGGTGATTGGTCTTTTTCTGGCCTTTCTGATTCAGATTATTCGCATTGCCGAACGACAACGCTCGGCCTTTTCCCGGATTTATGCTTATGGTTTTGCCGGGATTGTGTTTATTCACGTCTTTATTAATATCGGGATGACTATGGGCCTGGCACCGGTAATTGGTATTCCACTACCCTTTATTAGCCGGGGGGGGTCTTCTCTACTGGGGTTTACCATCATGCTCGGCGTTTTGTTAAAGCTGGATAGTAAGCGCTTCCAAATTTAGAATCATGTTTAAGTTTACCAAGCAATACTCCGATGCGGAATCAAGCGCACGTGCAGGTCTGATCGAGACGGATCACGGCCAGATCGAAACCCCTATCTTTATGCCCGTAGGTACCGCTGGTACCGTTAAGGCGGTCCACCAGCATGAATTGGAGTCGATTATCGGGGCGCAGATTATCCTGGGGAATACCTATCATCTCTATCTACGACCTGGCATTGACATTATTGAGCAGGCGGGCGGTTTGCATCGGTTTATTAATTGGCCACGACCCATGTTGACGGATAGCGGTGGTTACCAGGTCTATTCCCTAAGTAATAATCGAAAAATTAAAGAAGAGGGGGTGACTTTTCAGTCTCATATCGATGGCTCCTACGAGTTTTTTAGTCCCGAGCGGGCCATTGACATTCAGCGGATCATCGGTGCCGACATTATTATGGCCTTCGATGAGTGTACCCCGTATCCCTGTGATTACGCTTACGCAAAAAAATCCATGCACCTTACCCACCGCTGGCTGGACCGTTGCCTAAAACATTTTGCTAAGACCAAGCCGCGCTACGATTATGGACAGACTTTATTCCCTATTGTACAGGGGAGCACTTATACGGATTTGCGCAAGGAGTCGGCTAAAGTAATCGCCGATAAGGATTGTGCGGGAAATGCCATCGGCGGCTTGTCGGTGGGAGAGCCGGCGCCGGAGATGTACGAGATGACGGGAATCGTCTGTGAGATACTGCCCAAAGAAAAACCGCGTTATTTAATGGGGGTAGGTACACCTGCCAATTTGCTGGAATGCATAGCTCTGGGCATCGATATGTTCGATTGTGTACTGCCCAGTCGGAATGCTCGGCACGGGTTGCTATATACGGCAGAGGGGATTCTGAATATGAAGAACGCCAAATGGAAGGAGGATCACAGCCCCATCGATGCCGAGGGGCCCTGTCCAACCAGCCGGACCCATAGCAAGGCTTATCTACGACATCTGTTGCACAGCAAAGAGTTACTGGCGGGGCAGTTGACTACCCTACACAATTTGAGTTTCTTTCTTTGGTTAATGAAGGAGGCCCGAAGACATATTATTGCCGGAGACTTTCTGGCCTGGAAAAACCAGATGGTTCCTAAATTAGAAACCCGACTATAGTTAAGTGAATTATGATCAAAAAGATTGATTGGTATATCATTCGAAAATTCTTATCCACCTTCTTATTTACGCTCTTGATCATTTTGATGATTGCGGGGATCATCGACTTTAGTGAGAAGATCGGAAAATTCATTGATGGAGAGATGACGAATCGGGAAATAATCTTCGATTACTACGTCAATTTTCTATTGTTTATTGGTGGCCTGCTCTGGCCATTGTTCACTTTGATTGCCGTCATGTTCTTTACGGCGCGTATGGCCGCTAATTCTGAGATTATTTCTATTCTGAATGCCGGGGTAAGTTTTCGACGTTTACTCAGGCCGTATATGATTGCTGCTACCGTATTGACCCTGGTGTATTTATTCGCCAGCCATTTTGTTATTCCCACCGGAAATAAGCGGATGCTTAATTTTATCTACACCTATATAGATACCGATGAAGAAAGAGGACGTAACCGGGACGTACATATGTTCGTAGAGCCCGATAAGAAAATATATATCCGTAATTATCGAAAGAATGATAGTGCGGGCCTGTCGGTGCGCCTCGAACACTACCGCGATAATCAAATGATTGGTATGATCAAGAGTGAGCGCATAGACTGGGTACCCAAAACCCAGAAGTGGCGCTTTCAGAATTATCAAGTTCGTACCTTTGACGAAGAAAAAGAATCCTTCCTTAATGCCGATGGTGAAACCCTGGATACGATGCTGAATTTGTCACCCGCCGATTTTATTGACTATTCTGATCAGCAAAATATGATGACCACTCCCGAATTAATTACTTATATCGATAAATTAAAATCTAGAGGGGCCGGTAATGTACGTAAGTACGAGTTGGAACTCAACCGGCGATCAGCGGAGCCCGTCACCATTTTTATTCTCACAATCATCGGTGTGTCCATCGCAGCCCGCAAAGTTCGGGGTGGTATTGGTATGCACCTGGCCATTGGAATCGGGATAAGTGCCCTGTTTATATTCCTGTCCCGTTTTGCCACCGTTTTTGCCAGTGGAGAAAGTATTCCGGTGTTGGTTGGGGTATGGTTGCCTAATGTTATTTTTGGTGGCGTAGCGGTTTACTTCTTTACTAGAGCGCAAAAGTAGTTTTACTCCTCCTTTTTAAGCTTAAGTTCATACTTTTTTGGCTCATCTCCTGAATGTGTGGGATATCTTTTTTCTCCAACAAAGTTCAAAAAAGATTTTATTTTCAAAATTTATTGAAAATAAAGTACAAGGGCGAGAATCCGGACTGAATATTTTTTATTGATTATCAAGCACTTACGTTCTGTTCGTTGAAATAATGAATGTAGGTACATCTATTTTTCGCAAAAAAGCTTTGTTTTTGTTTAACTTTTGTCTAACTTTGGTTCAACATAAAAAGCCATTAGGACTAAATTGTTAAACAAAACTAAATAATCATGTCGCAGTTAGAATTTCATACCAGATTAGATGACATGTCTTCGGTTCTACACGCTTTCGCCTATAACCTGACGAAAAACGTTGAAGACGCTAAAGACTTATACCAGGAAACCGCTTATCGTGCCATCACTAATCAGGACAAGTTCCGTCCGGGTACTAACCTGAAAGCTTGGTTGTTTACGATAATGAAAAATATCTTCATCAATAATTATCGTAAAAAGAGTAAGCAGAAGACGATAATGGACTCTACAGATAATCTTTACTATATTAATTCTGGGAGCATCACAATTAATAACACTGCCGAATCCAATATAATGATGAAAGAATTGATTAAAATGATTGAGGAGTTAGACAACAGTATTAAGATTCCTTTTCTGATGCACTATCAGGGCTTCAAGTACCAAGAAATTGCTGATCAATTAGATTTACCATTAGGAACGGTAAAAAGTCGTATCTTCTTTGCCAGAAAAGAGCTAAAAGGCTTGATTGGCAACCGCTATAAGAATATTGCCCTGAAAAGAAGCTAGGACCCACCTTCAGGTGTTTTGTTTGAACAATCCTTTATAAAGTCCGGTAAGTGAAATTCCGGTCTTATATAAAAAGGCTAAGCAGCTATTGTTTAGCCTTTTTTTATTTTATCCGCCATGAAGAAAGCAATAACCTATTTCACCCGGACTTTGATGGAATGGTATGATCCAGAGGTCCGTCCACTTCCCTGGAAGGCCATTGAAGATCCCTATAAAATATGGCTCTCCGAAATTATCCTGCAGCAAACGAGAGTTGCGCAGGGTTTACCCTATTATGAAAAATTTATTGCCGCTTTCCCCACCATAAATCAACTGGCGGCGGCGGATGACGATACCGTAATGAAGCTCTGGGAGGGGCTGGGGTATTATTCCCGGGCTAGGAATATGTTAGTAGCGGCCAGGCAGGTAGTTCATGACTTTGATGGTCACTTTCCGAATACTTACCGAGATATTCTGTCTTTAAAAGGTGTGGGGCCCTATACGGCATCAGCTATTGCTTCCTTCGCTTATGGTATACCCGAAGCGGTCGTAGATGGTAATGTGTATCGCGTGCTGTCCCGTTTTTTCGGGATTGATACGCCCATTGATAGCACGGCGGGTAAAAAAGAATTTGCCCAATTGGCTATGGATTGCCTGGATACCCAACAACCCGGAATTTACAACCAGGCTATCATGGATTTTGGAGCCAGTCAATGTACGCCCCGAAACCCAGATTGTGAAAGCTGTCCCTTACGGGAAAAATGCGAGGCCCGGCGATTAGAGATGATAGATTTGTTGCCGGTAAAGGCAAAAAAACTGAAAAGGCGTACCCGTTTTTTCTACTTTCTGGATATTCAGGCGGGTGACCAGACTATTTTGCATAAGCGTACCCAAAAAGACATCTGGCAGTCTTTATATCAATTTCCACTGATAGAAATGGAAAAGCCGGTGAAGGAGCAGCTCGATCGACTTAAAACCACCGCAACCTGGCGGAGCTTATTCCCCGCAGACTCTCCTCCGCTTAGTGGACGCTCTAAAAGCTTTGAACAAACCCTGACCCACCAGAAGATAAAGGCGGTTTTTTTGAAAATTAAGCTCCCCGAATTACCCCAGGCGCTGCCAGAAACCTATTTTTGTACTCCTTTATCGAAAATTGACCAATATGCATTTCCTAAAATTATTGATTGGTATTTGAACGATAATTCCTTATATTTAAATTTATAGGACCAATTCTTTATCGGACGGAACGCAAAAATAGACTATGGTAAATAGAGTAATACTTGTCGGCAATCTGGGTAAGGACCCAGAGATACGTACATTAGAAAATGGCGCGAAAGTTGCTAAGTTCTCCATCGCTACCAACGAAAATTACCGCGATAAATCCGGAGAATGGCAGCAGCAGACCGAATGGCATGATATTGTCGCCTGGCGCGCTTTGGCCGACCGGGCAGAATCAGGTCTGAATAAGGGCGATGCTATTTATCTGGAAGGTAAATTGAGTACGCGCACCTGGCAAGATCAAAACGGAAATAACCGGCGTACGACCGAAGTCGTTGCCAATTACTTTCGCATCATTAATCGAAATTCAAGTAGCTCTGGCAGCGGCGGCAGTTCAGAAGGAGGGGGATACTTTCCCGGCTCCAATGATGAACCGACCAGTGTCGTAAGCGACAGCTCATCGAACGATTCCGCTGCAGATGCGGATGGCGCCGATGATTTACCTTTCTAATCAATATGGCCATTTTTGGAACCTGAATCGATACAACAGCTATATCAAGTCATCCTGATCCAGGTCAATAGTCCGACTGCCTGGGAAATCGTCTGGGGCTTTGCCGGGATTTTTTTACTATTATTTGGCTCGGCTCTGGTCTCCGGTGCCGAGATCGCTTTCTTTAGCCTGGGGGGATCGGAACAGGAGTTGCTAGAAGATTCTGAGGAAGTACGGGACCAGCGTATCCTTTACCTCATTTCCCACCCTCGCTATTTATTGGCGACCATCCTGGTAAGTAATAATTTTATCAACGTCGCCATTATTGTCTTATCCAACTTTGTACTGACGCCCCTGTTGCCCGATTCACAATTTGAAGTCTGGGGCCAAAGATTGCTAAGTATGATACCGGCACTTGGCGAAATCACCACCGCTTCTAACCTGGCTACCGTACTAAACATCCTTATCCTGACGGTAGGGGTTACCTTCCTTTTGGTTCTCTTTGGAGAAGTGACCCCCAAGGTATACGCTAAAATGAATAATCTCCAGCTGGCTCGGTTTATGTCTCTTCCACTCATCCTTTTAATGCGAATACTACAGCCGGCTAATTATTTTCTGGTTGGTATGACTAGTGTGGTAGAGCGTCGTCTGGCGAGTTCGGGAGGTAATAACAATCAACCCAGCCGGGAAGAAATTGACGAAGCCATTGAGTTGACAGTATCCAAGGAGAAAGAATCGGAGCAGGAAGTGGATATCCTCAAGAGTATTGTAAAATTTGGTGAAGTCTCCGTCAAGCAGATCATGCGCTCCCGGGTAGATGTCGTAGCGGTCGACTTTCGTATTGATTATCATCGGCTTCTGAAAACAGTACAAGACTCTGGTTATTCCCGGATTCCGGTTTATGACGAGGCTTTCGACAATGTAACGGGCATACTATATGCCAAGGATCTACTTGGTCACTTGCAGGAGTCTCGTGATTTTGAATGGCAGGAGTTGATTCGTACCAATATCCTCTATGTACCGGAAGCCAAAAAGATAGATGATCTGCTGAAAGAATTTCAGCGTAAACGCCTGCACATGGCTATTGTTGTCGATGAGTACGGCGGTAGCTCTGGGATTGTTACTTTGGAAGATATTATGGAAGAAATTATCGGTGACATTCAGGATGAGTTTGATTCTGAAGTGGAAGTAGAATACCAGCAAATTGACGAGCATCACTTTATCTTTGAAGGAAAAACGCTACTCAATGATGTCTGCCGGGTAATTGGCGTGGATACGTCTACCTTTGACGAAATAAAAGGGGAATCAGATTCCTTGGCGGGCCTTATCTTGGAGCTCTACGGTGGCTTCCCACCTAAAGATACAGAAATAGCATACCTCGATTTTTCCTTTAAGACCGTATCGGTCAATAAGCGGAGAATTGAGAAAGTCCTGATCTCTATCAATCAGGAATCAAAATATAACCCACTTGCTTAACGTTGATCCAATAAAAAATATGTACCTACGTCTAGGCGTTTTTCTGCTCTTCGGAATGCTTGTTTTTAGTTGTCAAAATAACGAAGCCAACGTTACGCCCAAACCCCGGGCCTATCCCAGGGTAGAATACCCGGTGAAGCGTTATCAAGTCTTTGACCGCGAGCAGTGCAACTTTGCTTTTGAATACCCTACCTACGCCCGGGTCATTCAGGATTCTTCTGGGCTTACGGAGGCGGAGTTGGAAAGCTCTTGCTGGTTTGATCTTTACTTCCCGGTTTTCGACGGTCGATTACACTGTAGTTATTACGAAATTGGTCAGCATAAGTCTTTCGAAGAGCTGAAGAAGGATGCTTTTGAGATGGCCGACTACCATAATAAGCGCGCCAATTTTATCGAAGAACTGAAGATCAACCGCCTGGATGCAGATGTGGATGGCTTTGTTTTTTCAATTGAAGGCCCCGCCGCTACTCCATTCCAGTTTTATCTGACTGATAAGAAGGAGCATTTCTTTCGGGCATCGCTCTATTTTAATACCGAGGTGCGACCAGACTCTATCGCCCCCATTTATGAGTTCGTACGGCAGGATATGATGAAAGTCATCGAGACTTTTGAATGGACCGAATAAAATTGATGTATGCGAGAACTCTGGGAACATCTGCAGCACGTACTACTCCTGGGCACGGGGCGGACTTCCCTTTCGGAAAAAGCCAGGCAGCAGTTGAAGCAGCTCGGCCTGAAAAATAATCAGCGCTCCGAAGCCCTACAGGTACTATCAGCGCTTAGTTTGCTGCATTTTCTGAAGCGAGGTGCCCGCCAACTTCCAAAATTAGAGCAACCTTTGGCAAAGGCCCCGGGAGAGTTGGCCGTCTATCCCTCCCCTCAGTTGGGTCGTCTGGTAGAACGGATGCTCTCTAATGAAGAATTACGTCCTATCCTTTTGGAATACATTGAATACAGTGCCAGCCTTGACCTTTTATTACCGCCGGAGGCTCTTCCTTTTTTGTTCACGTCGAATCAGAATAACCCTGAGCAGATACAATTAATACGAGAGGTAATGGGGCAACGTGGTGAATGGCTGGCGCGCCAAAATCCCGCCTGGGCCATTTTTAGCCAGCAATTTGATAAGGAGATATGGGCTTATGGTACAGTGGAAGAGCGGGTCGGCTATTTTGCTGGCTTACGCCAACAAAGTCCGGAGACTGCCCGCGCTTTACTGGAAAAAGACTGGGCAAAAGAACCTCGGAATCTGCAGCTGCGTCTCCTGAGTAAGCTGCGCTATCGCTTGGCATTAGAAGATGTTCCATTTCTCACCAACTGCCTGGCGCATTCAGACAGTAGTATTCGCACCCTGGCGGCCAAACTACTGATGTGTCTTCCGGAAAGTGCGTTCTATGAGAAAATGCAGTCGGTTTTTGAAGCCTTATTTATTTTTGAGGCGGAGACTTTTCAAGTCAATAAAGAACCTTTGCCGGCTGATTTGGCTGATGATCTCCTCTTCCTTACGGGAGGAAAAGCCAGCACTTCTCTCCAAAAAAAAGTGGGTGTCCAGGCCCGCTTTCTAATCCGTATCGTACCGCCTAGCTTTTGGGAGAAACTCAGTGACCGGCCCACGGATAAGGCTTTCCAGGCATTGCAATCTGCCCCTTTTTATACCAAATACCGCCTGGAAGTAGCGGAGTCTATTGATCTGCACCAGGATATCTGGTGGATGCGACTATTTATCCCCGCCCAGTACGAACTCGATAAAGGTTATTGGGAGGATACGGCCATCGAGCGGCTGGCCAGTAAGCTACCCTACGAAGTATTTACATATCTGACGACCCGTTATGTACAGTTTCATAACGATCTGATCCCAGGACACAGCTTAGTCTATACGATATTACGGTCCAATACCCACTTTTGGTCAGCTGCCCTCAGT
>Ga0209938_1000109_pt1 | contig 39878 bp, 36 predicted proteins | sample SalPonR2_C_D1_MG_FD_185708 | JGI IMG/M metagenome (GOLD analysis project Ga0209938, IMG submission 185708) | Salt pond soil microbial communities from South San Francisco under conditions of wetland restoration - Salt Pond MetaG R2_C_D1_MG... ... | reverse complement strand
CTTCTTTCTTTTTTGAGATCGGCGACTCGCTGCGAGGATTGGGCCAGAGTAATTTGCTGAAAAGAAAAGAAGGCCAAAAGGGTAAATACAATTTTAATGGTTTTCATCGGTAACAATTTTGATTAATAAATAAATGCTTAATTCAAAATTGCGGGAATTGCTGATCAGCCGATAACACTATTGGGTCAATGATTAATAAATTTGGTGCATAGCGGGTGTTTCAATGAAAAACTCCATCGTTGATGTAGGCACTCCTCTAATAAAGATCGCTAAGCTTATTTCTTATCCTTCGTTAAACCGGGGACTTGCACCTCTTCCTTCCATACGTATTTGCCAAACCATTCCCAGTTATGCCAGAGAGCGGCCAATCGCTCTTTGGGTTTGGAGATGCCATGTCCGAAGCCTTGATAGACGATTAATTTAGCAGGCACTTCATGATCACGCAAGCCCTGCACCAATTCGTAGGCATTGGCAATGGGTACCCGCCGATCAAATTCACCGTGCTGAATTAGGGTGGGGGTGCTTGCATTTTTGATCTTGGTCATGGGAGAGGTTTTGGCATATATCTCCGGATCCTCCCAGGGATTAGCTTTCAGGTATTGCCGGGTGAATGGATGAATATCCGTATTTACGTAATAAGTCATCCAGTTGGAAATGCCTGCCCCTACTGAAATGGCAGAAAACCGGTCGGTATGGGTGGTCAGAAAAGCAGAAATATATCCACCCTGACTCCAGCCCATACAACCCATGCGCGCGGTATCAATTAATCCCTGCTCCTCCAGGTAGTCTACTCCGCTGAGCACATCCCAGGCGTCACCTACGCCCAGGTTTTGCACATTTAGTGCACGAAAATCGGCACCGTAACCAGCCGAACCCCGGTAATTGACGCGCAGTACTAATGCCCCATCACCGTAGTATAACCATTGGTTAATGGGATACACTCCGCCGTAAACGGGTACGGGGCGATCAATTCCAGTCGGGCCACCGTGAATCACAACAAAAAGTGGATATTTCTTATTGGCATCGTAGTTATCGGGCTTATGCAAAATGCCCTCGATTTCGGTACCATCTTTACTTTTCCAGGATATTACCTCACTGCTTGCTACCTGCCAATCTTTAATTTGTTGGTTGAAGTCGGTGATGACTCTGGCGGTTGAAGTGGGTTCCCAAAGGTATATTTCCTCGAGGTCATCTCCATTTTCGCCACCCATCGCAAATACACTTCCATCATCGCTTACATCAAAACCAAAGATGGTGTATAATCCTCCAAACTGGTGGGTCACTTTACCACTTTTAGGCTCAATGTGATAAAGGTGGCGGATGGTTTTGTCAAAAGCCACGGCGTACATCCCCTTTTCGGTCCAATGCCAGTTCCCTAGATTTTCATCAAAATCAGTGGCGATCTCATGAACTGCTCCGGAATTCAGGTCGAGCGTAAAATAGCGCCCATTCTCATAATAATTGGAGCTCACATTATCCACATCCGAGGAGTAGAGGATCGACGTTCCGTCTGGTGACCAGTACCCAAAGCTATCCGCGCTTTTATTAGCGACGACCGTTTCGAATTGACCAGACTCCACCTCTAATATCGAAATGTCAGCATTAAAAAAAGAGTTGATTAGGGGATCAGGAGTATGGGTGAAAGCTATTTTTTTGCCGTCAGGCGACCAGGCAAAATTACGGATCGTAAAATCCACGCTATCTAACAAAGGCTTCGCTTTGGGCCATTCAATACAGTCCCAGGATTGTGCCGTGCTGTCCTCCGAATTGTAACAAGGTAGGTCAGCTGGGTTCGGAGCATAAGGATCCACCTCCACTACGTAGAGCCAGTTGAGCTTGTATTCCTGATCATCAACTTCGTAAGCTCCGTACCGTTTTTGCGTTCCTTTTCTGCCTTTTCGTCTACTGCCGGGCGGGTAAAGGCTATTTTCAAACCATCCGGAGACCAGGCATAAGCGCCGATCGTCTCTTCTTCGTGCGTAATGGGTATCGCTTCTCCCCCGTCTATCCGAATGACGTAGACCTGACTTTTATTTCCCCGGTCGGATGTAAAAGAAACCCATTGGCCATCGGGTGACCATTGCGGATTAGAGCTGCTACCATCTGGGGTATTGGTCAGCTGGAATGGCTTTTGATCCGCCTTTCGAATCCAAATCTCTGTATCGTATCCATTCTCCTGCCAATCAGTACTTCGGACCGTATAAACAACGTGAAGACCGTCCGGAGATAGTACTGGCGTCCCTGGGTTACGTAGAGATAGTACTTCTTCGAATGCAGGCACGTGTTTTTGAGCAAGTCCGATGAAAGGAAGGCAAAAGAAAAGTAAGAGTATTTTTTGTTTCATGCTAAGGAGTTTTTAAACAACTTCATAAGGAAGATACATAAAATATGTATTTAAGCAGGTTTTAGAGGTTTAGGCAGCAATTCTCATTTTAAACGATCTTAACTACAATTTACTCGAAGAGAGGCCTATTTCTCCTGAATTAAACCTAGGAAGTTTTTAAAACTTACCAGGTTTTTACCTTTCCTTAGCCAAAAGGAGAATTACTTAGATTTAGGGAAAGTACTACATCCCCACCTTATACAAATCAATGGGTGCTCTTTTGCCCTTGAGGCTGACATTACTCACTTTTTCCAGCGCGTAAGGCGGGTCGATAAGCAGGTGCTTAAGCTTATCGGTAATCACTATTTTGGCCCCAATTTTTCCACAGACCTTTTCCACCCGGGCCGTGGTATTCAGTACATCACCGGAGAATTTAATGGTCTTTTTGATCTTTCCCATTTCGCCAATGATGACTTTCCCGCAATGTACTGCTGCCTTGAATTGCGGCACGGTGCCGTAGCGCTTCAGATAAGTCTCTCCCTTCAGGCGGATGGCCTTTTCGAAGTCCTCGTAGCAGTTGAGGCAGCGGGCTTCGGCGACACCTACCGGGAAGGGCCAGGTGATGACGACCAGATCCCCTACGTATTCGACCACTTCCCCCTGGTGTTGGGTAATTACACCGGCAATATCGTGGTAAAAGTCGTTCAGGAATCCGTAAAACTTCTCATTGCCCAGCTTTTCGGCGATGGTGGTCGAATGGTTGAGATCCAGAAACATAAAGATGCGCTGCTCCTCTTTGGGATTGAAGTACTTACCCGTAAACATCTTCCACATCTCATTGGAACCGAAGCGCTCCGACAATTGAATCAAAAAGGAAGATAGTAAGGCCAGGCAAAGGACGGGGAACACGGGGTGCCAGAAGGCAATGGAGGTAACGAAAGCACGGGTCTCCTGCCAGGCGACCGGATCCCTCAAGCTTCTTCCGGATAAAAAGCTGTTGTAGGCCAGGGAAATACCAACGAGTAAGCCGAATAGCAAAAGGGCATAAACCGCTACTTTTTTCAGAATGGCCACCCAGAATTTTTCCCTCACCATCCTTTTTTGGAAATAGAATAATTCTAAAAACCCAAAGAGCAAGCTACCAATAAAGAGTCCCCCTACTGCGGCCACCGCATTTCTTTGCAGGTCGAAATTCAGCATTGGCTGGGTATCCAGCACCCCCGGATAATTGGCCAGGAAAAAGTATTCGTACATGGCCGTTACTAAACCTACGAATACCCATAAAGCGGAAAGGGTAATCAGCTGGATGAGGTGGTTTTTGGTAATCATTGGAGGAGCGGTGTTTGTGGTCACTTTAATAAGGAGTCTTATTGTGGATAATGGTTGCACAGAATAGGTAGGAAAGGGAACTTGCGCTACGTTTTTAGTGATTAATCCGACAGACTGCTAGCCCTGCAACTTACCCCTGGTGTTGCAGGGCTAGGGCTTGGTTTAGAGATAGCTTAATCTTCATCCAGGCCCGCCTCAGCTAGCAGGAGCACGGCAGCGTACTGTACGGCCCGGTACCCATCTTTATTGGCCCACCATTCGAGTAGAGAATGGCCCCAACCACCTTCGCCTCCCCGACCAATGGTTACGGCGGGGATACCCATCGAAATGGGGGTATTGGCATTAGTGGAGCCCCGGGTAGCCCTGGGGGTAACACCAAAAGCTGCTGCTGCTGCCGAGGCCCGCTGAATGAGGGGTAATTCTGGCGATAACTCACCTGAGGGCCGATCGCCGATAAGTTCTATTTCCAGTTGTAATGGACGTCCTTCTCTACGAATAGTGTTTTGCTCTTCCAGCCCCTTTTGCATAGCCATCTTAAGGATTTGGTCCATACTGTCCAGTCGGGCCGGGCTGTAGGAGCGCATATCAATTTCCGCCCAGGAGCTGAAGGGGATAGAATTTACGGAAGTTCCGCCTCCCATACGACCTACATTATAGCTGGTTCGGGCACCGTAGGCCGTGAACTTATCGGCTTCAGTAACAAAGTGCCGAATGCCGGCGGCCATCGCGTGGTGAGGGTTAGCCAGACCAAAGGCACCCCAGGAATGTCCACCGGGTCCTTTATAGATCACTCGGAAACGGTGAGAGCCCAGACCTTTGAAATTGACCCGGCCCAGTTGACCCCCGTCGATCGAGATCCAGCTGTCGATTTTAGGGCCGCCTTCGCGGAAAATATGTTTTACGCCCCGCAGGTCACCCAGGCCCTCTTCACCTACCGTGCCGATGAATAAGATATCCGCTTCGGTCTGGATGTCGTTCGCATTTAATGCTCGAAGCACGGCTAATACCATGGCCAGTCCTCTGGTATCATCGCCGATACCGGGTGCGAAAAGGGTGTCGCCCACTACCTTTACTTTTACGGGGGTACCTTCCGGAAAAACGGTATCCAGGTGGGCATCCAGCGCGACGGTTCGGTCGCCTTTGGTACCTTTGCGCAGGCCGAGGACATTACCCTCCACATCTATCCAGACGGAATCCAGCCCTAATTCTTTTAACATTTTGGCAAAATATTTCGCTCTGACCTCTTCTTTGAATGGCGGGGCAGGAATCTCGTTCAGCTCAATGGTATTGGCAACGGTGATGGCGTCCTGTTCTTTGAGGTAATCCATTACCACATTTATGGGCTCTTGTTTTAGTAAGTCCTGAATCTCTTCCTGATAGGGTTCCTTGATAGTGATTTCGTCGCTTCCCTGGGCAAAAAGCTGGGAAATGCAGAGGCATAGTGTATAAAGACTAATTAGGGCAATTCGCATTTTTAAGTTGATTTGAATGATTAATTTCAGTAAGTCATTAGGACGCTGAAAATACGGAATTATTTTTACTCCTAAATTAATCTGGATGTTTGTCCCGAAAAGCTTCCGTTTGGTTAAATCGCTACCTGAATTATCCTGAGGCTCCAATTTTAAGAGCCGCCGAATGGAAATGCGGATGGACGGATAGTTCTAAATCTGTTAATAATGGATTGATGAGAAATAGCTGCCTTGTTATTATTCCGGTTACAATCGGCAGGATGGGACTGTAAGCTAAACACAAGGCTAGGAGCGACCCTCCAGGCAGAAGACCAGGTCGTACGTAGATAGGTAACCCGGGATTCCCCTGGCCTTAGGCTGGCGATAACCATTACGGCATCTTCCCCAGCATTAGGGTGATCACCGGTGACGCGTAGATAGGCCTGGGCCAGATTAGCCCAATTGTTGAAATTTCTACGGCCGACATTAGTAAGTGTTACTTTGAAAATAGCTCTAAACTGCTTGCCATTTCCTTTATCAATGCGATGGATTTCAAGCTTTACGGCCAGGTCTGCGCAATTAAAGCGTAAGTCTATGGAAAACTTTACCGGATTGGTCCTTGGAAAAGTATAACGATCAATGAAGTTGTTTAAGAATTCCTGGTGAGATGATTGGTAACGGCTTGGAAGTCAAGACAAGGCTACTTTTTTTTTGCTCGTAGCCATCCGCCTCAGGCGGAGGCCGGTCATGGAATCCTTAGCTAAAAAGTCAAATGGCCCTGGCGCTCGAATCTCAAGCCGTTTGGGCTGCGCCTGCACTCGTGATCTTCTCTTGTGGCCACCCGCTATTTGGCTTTTCTTCACGCTAAGGCTTCAATACCGGAGCCACTAAAAAGAAGAGTAGATTAGCTGAAGTCTCCGCTGATCAAGCAGCTTCCCTATATTCATCCGCGTTTTGGTGCGCCTTAGGCGCATGGGTATTTCATGTGCTTGTTTATGGCTAGTGTTTTTAGGCAACAAACCATGACCCATTTGCAGGAAGTTTTTCTTTTGCTTTAACGGGTTTTGTCTTCGGTGGGGTAATGAAATTTAGCCTCAACGGGTTTTACCATTAGGTTGCATATCAGGCCCAAGAGTAATAAGCCTCCCATAATGTACATCGTAATGGAATAGGCCTGGGCGGGGTGGAACCCCAGGGATTTGATCTGGTAAGCCCTCAGGTAATTGATTAGGACGGGCCCGAGGATTGCGGCTGCCGACCAGGCCAGGAGCAGGCGACCGTGAATAGCGCCCACTTCCATAGTGCCGAATAGATCCCGTAGATAAGCGGGGATGGTGGCGAATCCGCCGCCGTACATGCTCATAATGATGCCAAAAGATAGTACGAAGAATACAATATTACCGGCTGCGCCGATGGTGGGAATGGAAAAATAAAGGAGGGCTCCCAGCAAAAAGAAAGTGGTATAGGTGTTTTTACGACCGATCCGATCGGAGAGGGAAGACCAGAAAAAACGGCCTAACATGTTGAATAAACTCAACAGGCTTACAAAACTGCCGGCCGCCGCCGCTGATACCGCCATTTTGGACCCAACGGCCGCTGCCGAAAACATCTCCTGGATCATGACCGATGCCTGGCCCAATACACCGATTCCCGCGGTCACATTTAGCATCAAGACAGCAAATAAGAGGTAGAACTGTGGGGTGCGAATGGCCGTGTCGGCATCGACTTGTGCATTGGTAATCATGGGTTTTTTGGCTACTTGTTGAGCCATGTCCCACCCTTTGGGAGACCAGCCTTCGCGGGGTACCCTTATCGTAAACACACCAAATAGCATAATTACAAAATAGATCAGACCCATCACCAAAAACGTCTCAGCTACTCCTACAGAGCTTTCCGTTTTGAAGTAATCCATTAAACTTACCGAGAGCGGAGAGGCAATCATGGCTCCACCCCCGAAACCCATAATGGCCATACCCGTAGCCATACCTGGCTTATCGGGGAACCACTTCATGAGGGTAGATACTGGAGAGATATATCCCAAACCCAGACCAATGCCTCCGACCACTCCATGGCCCAAATAAACCAGGGTGATTTGATGAAAATGTATACCGAGGGCGGCGATGAAAAAGCCACCCGAAAAACAAAGTGCCGAAGCAAACATAGCTTTACGTGGGCCAACCCGCTCCAACCATTTACCAAAGATAGCGGCCGAGGCCCCCAGGGTGAATAGCGCAATGGAGAAGATCCAGCCCAGCGTCGTCAGGTCCCAATCTTGAGCGGCCGGTTGGGAGAAACCGAGTACTTGTGTCATGGGTTTATTGAATACGCTGTAGGCGTAGATTTGACCAATACACAAATGAATGGCCAAAGCGGCTGGCGGGATGAGCCAGCGATTGTATCCGGGAGGGGCTACCGAGTGTTGGCGATCGAGAAAGGAAAAAATCTTCACAGGTACTTTTTTAAGGTGTGGAATGTCCTGGTAAAATAGGACTATTTCTACAGTTTTTTACCGGCGCTACGAAAAACAAATATTACAACACTTACAGCAGAAGGCCAGGCAGAAGAGTAGAGCTTAGTGCCGGCTGCCTTTCCAGGTGCCACCGTAGCGATACTCCGGTAGTTGTTGGTGCTTTTCACAGCAAGTCTTACAGACAAATACCCAGGTTTTCCCCTTGCGGATTTGTACGCGGTAGAGTACGGTATGCTCTTCCTGGCAGGTAGCGCAGATTTTGGTTTTCATAAAAAACGTGATTTGGCTTTGTCGTATACTAACGCAGTACAGCTGCATCCGTTTATTCTTCCTCAAACTTCCCTTTCTCAGAAAGTAGAATCGCCACATTACGCGTACTGGGAAACTCCGCCAGGGTAATCACCAAAACGGAAGTTAGAGGGATGGCGATGGCCAGGCCCACAATGCCCCAGAGCGTACCCCAGAAGGCAAGTGAAAAAAGTACAATGGTCGGACTCAGGTTAAGGGTTTTGCCGCTCAGGCGCGGCTCCACAATACTACCCATCAGAGTCTGTGTACCCTGGATGGCCAGGAATACAAAGAATCCGGTCAGGAGCGATTCAAACTGAAAGACGGCTAGTAGGGCGGGAAGGATGGTGGCGATAAAAGCCCCCAGATAAGGGATGAAGTTTAATAAAAATATAAGGAAGGCCCACAACACGGGGAAGTCCACTCCGAATAGAACGAGTATGATGTAGCCCAGTACACCCGTCAGAAAGCTAACCAGGGTTTTTACCGAAAGGTACTGCTGAACGGCATCACCGATCTGCCCGAGTACGACATTGACGTCTTCCTGATGCTCCGTGTTTGGGAAGATGGCTTTTAGCTTAATGGGAATCGTACCCCGTTCGGCCAACATGAAAATCGTGTACAGCAAGATCATAAAGAGGTTGGCCAGGATGGAGGAGAAAGAATTGAAAATACCGGAGGCCATGGTATTGATATTCTTTGGATTGATCTGGTTCTGTATTTCCTTGCTGATGTCTTCCGCTCCGGTGAGTTCTGCGGCCTGCGATAATAAGACCTCAAAGGTAGCTATGTACTCCGGCGATTTACGGATGATCTGATTAACGTTGGCAGCGATAATCTCCACCACGGTGACCCCCGCACTAATGACCAGAAGCAGTACTAAAAGGCTGCGGAACCATCCGGGCAGTGCCCGCCCCGCAATTTTAATTCTCCCGAGTAGCATGACCAGTTCGTTAACCAGGAAGGCCGCAAAAATAGCGTAAATGAAAGGGATCAGAATCCCTTTAAAATAGATAAGGAAGGTAATGGTCAGCCCGACCAGGAGGAACCATAAACTGGCGCGTAGGAGCGGGTTTGATTTGTTAATTTCCGGCTTACTCATATCGTTTAAACTTGCTTACGCAAGGTATTGATTTTATGCTAAAGGCTCAAAGGGTAAAGAATAAAGATAAAAAGGCTTGGGTAGAAAGGACAAATTAAAGGGTAGCGGCATTTCATCTGAAATAATGACTCATTGGCATAAATAAATTGAGAATAGCCCCCATTTTTATGCATCCTGAAAAATAGGTATATTAATCAGGCAAAATATGGAATTATGCCAAAACAAAAGCAAAGGCGACTGGCCGCTATTATGTTCACCGATATTGTAGGATACTCCGCTATGATGCAAAAGAACGAAGCTCTGGCCAGCAGGCTACGGGCCCGACATCGGGAAGTCTTCCAAAGACTCCACAAAAAATATAGGGGGGAAATTATCCAATACTTTGGGGACGGTACTCTAAGTGTTTTTAACAGTACGGCCGATGCGGTGGAATGTGCGGTGGAATTACAGCGAGAGTTGAAACAAACGCCCCAGGTACCGATTCGGGTGGGTATTCATACGGGCGATATTACTTTTAGCGAAGAAGAGGTCATTGGGGATGGTGTAAATATTGCAGCGCGCATCCAGTCGGAAAGTGTACCCGGTGGTATTTTTATTTCGGGTAAAGCTCAGGACGATATTAAAAACCATCCGGAATTAAGAACACGTGCGATTGGGCAATCTGATCTGAAAAATATAAAAGATCCGATTGATATTTACGCGGTGGTCAGTCCGGGCATTACTATTCCGGATTATGAGTGGGTACCCCCGAAACAGACCCAACTCAGTCAGGTCGGAGACAAAAAAGTAACGAAGAGAAAAAAGAAGTGGGTAGCTAGTTTTTTAGCTTTATTCCTGGGGATATTTGGCATTCACCGCTTCTATCTGGAGCAGCGAAATCTGGGTATTGCATACCTTACGCTCTTTTTTGTGGGGGCTTTCTTCCCGGGGGCGGATCAATTGGCTGGTATTCCTGCCTTATTGGGCGTAGTGGATTTCCTGATCTTTTTATCCACCTCCAGAGCACGTTTTGATGAAAAGTACAACCAGGAATTTATTCAGCAAGAACAGCACCAACGGAAAGTCGCCCGGGCAAAGGCGAACGATCCTCGAAATCTGTTGAGCAAGCAAAGAGAGAAATATTTACAGCAAGCCCAGGATGCTCATAAAGACTATGATTATCAAAAGACCATTCGTGCTTTAAATAAAGCCATCGAAATCAAGTACGACGATCCGGAGACCCATTTTTTTCTGGCCCGGGTCTATTCCCTGGCCGAACAAGCCCCCAGGGCCCTCCAGCACCTGGACATCGCCGTGGCTTTTGGACTGGAAGTAGAGCGTATTAAGACGGAGGGCGATTTGGCCTTTTTGAGGGTACAGCCGGAATATCTGGCTTTTGAGCAGAATAATTTTCATCTGCCTCCCGAACCGGTCCAGGTTCAGGAAGACTATCTGGATCTGCAGGAAACTAATAAACCTGACTTGCTGGGTCAATTGTCCCGCTTAGAAAAAGAACAACTTAGTAAATCCGAGGGCCTTCCTGAAAAAATGGGGCAAGAACAGAAATCACGTAATGAAGATGAATAAACGACGATCTTTTTTAAAAAAAGCCTCTATGGGGCTGCTGGGCGTCCATACCCTGCCTTTATTTTCTTCCCGTCAAAAGGAGATTAGCTTTGCAGATTTTGCTCGGGCTAAAAATGACGATACGCTTTTCCGCTTAGTCAGAGAAAGCTTGCTCCTACCCGAGGACATGGTCTACCTCAATACCGGTAGCCTGGGACCATCGCCCCGACAAGTAGTAGATGAGGTCAGCGCCGCCCTACACGAATTAGAAAAGAACCCGGTGATCAATAACTGGGGCCCACTCGGCCAAAAAATGGAGGCGGTACGATCGCAAATTGCTGAGTTCATCGGAGCCAGTGAGGCAGAGATTATTTTGACCCGCAATACGACCGAGGGCATTAATTTACTGGGTACCTGCCTGGAGGTAAAGCCCGGTGATGAAATATTGACCACCCACCACGAGCACGGTGGTGGAGAGAATGGGCTGTTCTACCTGGCCGAAACCCAAGGTGCCATTGTCAAAAAAGTAGACCTGCCCCTGCCTGCTACCAGTACTCGGCAAATCGTTGATCTTATCCAGGCGGGAATTACGGCACGCACCAAAGTGCTTATGCTCAGTCACGTATCTACCATTACTGGTCTGCGCATGCCTTTCTGGGAAATAGCTAAACTTACCCGGCCGCGAGGTATTCTACTGGTAGCCGATGGCGCTCAGGCTCCCGGACAGCTGAGTATCAATGTCGAAGCCTTAGGCGTAGATCTTTATGCCAGCAGTGGGCATAAATGGTTATTGGGACCTAAAGAGACGGGGTTTCTTTATTTGCGGAAGGAACTACAGGAAAGGCTTCAGCCGGTATTTACGCGCGGGAGCAATAAGGCTTATTCTGCCGCCTCCGGTACGCGCAACGTAGCAACAATCATCGGACTGGGCGCCGTTATCCAATTACACCAAATCATCGGACCAGAAAAAATTGAGCAACGCTGTACCGATCTGGCCAGGTATTGCCGGGCGCAATTGTCGGAATTAGAAGGGATACAAGTGATCAGCCCTTCCGATCCGGAGCTTTGTACCGGCATCGTTAGTGTATCGTTGGATGAAAAGTTCTCGAACCGGGCTATTTTTCAAAAAATGAAGGAAAAGAACATTATCATCAAAGTCTTGCCGAAGTATAATGCCTTGCGGTTTTCGATGCACCTGTTTACGAGTGAAATGGATATAGATAAAATGGTGGATCATTTAAAAAGATTACTGTAAGCCATCCATTCATCGAAAACCAATAAACCTGACCTGCTTTCAAATCGCTGGCCCAAAAGGTTGATGGCAGAACCATTCCCGGACTCCCCTGTTGCAAAGACATGAAGAGCTTACTGTTAATTTCATTGATCTGCTTATTAAAAACCTCCTCCATGCTATTATTCGATTTTAATCCCAAGAGTGACTTATCCAACTGGTACGTAGTAGACGACGGCGTAATGGGCGGGAGGTCCCAGGGGAGCTTTGATCTGAACAAGGAGGGACACGCGGTCTTTAGTGGTACCGTCTCCCTGAAAAATAATGGTGGCTTTTCTTCGATCCGCTACGCCTTTCGGCAAAAAGATATCGAGGCGTATAGCAAAGTTGTTATGCACCTCAAAGGGGATGGTAAGCGCTACCAGTTTCGGGTAAAGTCTAACCGAAACGATCGGGCCTCTTACATTCAGTATTTTACCACTAGCGGAGATTGGCAGATTATTGAAATACCGCTGGCTGAATTATATCCTACCTTTCGGGGACGTACGCTAGATCGACCCAACTACCCCGGAGAGGAAATGGCGGAATTAGGAATCTTGATCGGCAATAAAAAGGCGGAATCTTTTCAGCTGTTGATAGATAAGGTGGAATTAGAGTAGCCAGAATCATGACAAAAATGGGGTCTCCCCCAAAATATCTGGAGGATCCAAGGTGTAGAGGAAAGAGCGGAAAAGACTTTAGTCACTTTATGCGCGATAAGCGGGGTAGTAAAGTCATGACCTATTACTTTGAACATAGGCTACTGGAAGGTAAGTCTGGGCAACCCCTGGAAATACCCAGGCAGTTTACCTCTAAAGGGGTACTTCAGTTTCAGTCGGGTGCCGTGGCCTTCGACGACAAAATCAGGGGAGGGGCTTTCAATGTGTTGCCAAGGGCTCAGTGAGGAGTTTTTTAACAATTTCCATAATAAAGGTCGCTGATTGTCAACTTATTAACTGGAGATTAGTTAGGTTTTTATAATTTAGTGAAAATTAATACCAACTTGCCGGGTAAGGATGTTCTTTTGGAAGACATTTTACCCGGCTGTTTATTTTAGAAGGGTAGTGAGTTTAGACGAACTCTTCATCACCGCCCCACTTTTCTTTCAGGCGTCGCAATTCCTTGAGCTCTAAAATATCCGCTTCGGAAAGTTCTTCTTCCCCAGGGAACCAAGCCTCCTCTGGTCGACGAAGTTTTTGCATTTCTCTCTGAATTTCTTCTTCCCTCCAATCTTTTGTGGAATAGCTAGAGAAAGGGAAGCCAAAGGCCTGCAGATATAGTATGCCTAGTACCATGGCAAAAACGAGGATAGGTAACCTTAACCAAAACTTGCCTGCGCCCAGGTAAAAACTCAGTATGACCAGGAAGGTAGAAATAAAAAAGAAAACAACGGCGCAAATATAAAAAGCCATTTTAGCGTCTACTTTCTTTTCTGCTTTGTTCCGCAATTTTTCGTCCATAATTGAAGTAGAGTAGTTGATTATTAAAAATAGAGAACTATCGCATCAATAGCAACAGAATTAGACAAGTTGTTCCATTCATCAGACTAGAATCGGCGGTGATCAAAGGAGACGTCCTGGGTGGAAGAGATAAAATATGGACATGGAGGACGCAAAGTGGGGGATTCTTCTTAACTTATTACCCAATTACTTAAAACCCAATTAAAATGAAACTCATCTGGAAAGTCCTACCCGGCCTATCTTTACGCGGCTGTACCTACCATCCATTCCGAGATATGGGCTTGATTTTGCGCTTAACTAAGCAGCAACTTCCATTCGATCCGTTACAGAAGTTTGCCCCTAAAGAACACGGTTGTCTCCGATTCCGAAGACAATCATTATTTCTTCACTCATAAACTATAGTACAGATGAAAACATCAAAAATTTTGATTGCCGGATTTGTCGGTGGTATCGTCGCTTTGTTACTCGGATTTTTAATTTATGGCCTGGCCCTGGAGAGCTTCTTTGCCGAAAATGTGGGTTCCGCCACTGGTGTAATGAAAGAAGAAGGGGATTTCAGCTGGCCAGCCATGGTGCTGGGACACATCGCCTACGGGATGCTCTTTGCCGTGGTTTACGGTCGCTGGGCCAGTATCACTACCTTTGCCACGGGAGCTAAGGCAGGAGCCGTTTTAGGCTTTCTTGTCGGTAGTGCGGTCAATCTAATTTACTACGGCTCGTCTAATATTATGAATTTGACCTCCGCTCTGGCTGATATTGTGGTCATGACGGTCACCGGCGCTATTGTGGGCGGAGTAGTAGCGATTGTACTGGATAGATTGAAAAAACAGAAATAAATCCATAGGAAACCACTTCACAGAAAAAAGGGCATACGTCCGTTCGACGTATGCCCTTTTTTAAATCTTAACCTGTTATCTTAGTTTTCCCAGATATCTTCCAGCGCATAGGGCGATTCTCCTTTTACCCAGAGGCCCCCATCCAGAAAACGATATTCTTTTTCAATCTTACGGATAGCCTCCATATCCGCCTCGTCGAGCTTGATGTCAATCGATTCGATATTTTGGCGAATGTGCGCCGGGGTTGTGGATTTAGGAATGACCACCGTACCGCGATGCACCGCCCAACTGATCAATATCTGTGGTACCGAGCAGTCGTGCTTTTTAGCGATTTTTTGGATGGTGGAATGATCAAATAAACTGGGTTCATCATCCTTTTTGGAAGCGTCCGGACGGTCGCGCGAGCCTAAAGGAGAATAAGCGGTCATGTGTATCCCCTGTTCTTTGCAATAAGCAATCAACTCCTTTTGAGGCAGAAAGGGATGTAGTTCTACCTGGTTCATTTCCGGCTGAATTTCCGCTCCTGCTTTAATCTCCTTGATTTTATCGGAATTAAAGTTAGAGACGCCCAGGTGTCGGACCATACCCTGCCTGGCACAGGCTTCCAGTGCTGCCCAGGTATCACTTAATGGGGCTTCCTCTAAAGAAACAAAGTCCTCAGCAGATTTTGGAAAGCTGGTTCCGTGCTTAAGCGCTACGGGCCAGTGCATCAGGTAAAGGTCCAGATAGTCGAGCTGAAGGTCTTTCAGGGTTTTCTCCAGCGCGGGTTTTACGTGTGCTGCGCGGTGGGAATCGTTCCAGAGTTTGGAAGTGATCCATAGATTTTCTCGCTTGACGATCTTATCTTCTATTGCCTTTTTTATGGCCTGGCCTACTTCGGATTCATTTTGGTAAATAGCGGCGCAATCAATGTGTCGATAGCCCGCTTTGATAGCGGCCAGAACGGCGTCGTATACTTCTCCGGTCTTAGATTTCCAGGTGCCCAGTCCGACCATTGGTATTTTATCGCCGTTCTTGAATGTCAGGTATTGCATATTAGTTAGAATGTTTTGTTGTTATATATACTATTCAAAAGGGAGAGCCGACGAAATGTTTGTTTTTAAAGCAGAGTGGGCTTCCTCAAGAGGGTACCCAGGTAGATCATACCGCCAATGGTCAGGCCCGGAAGCGGGAAGTCGCCCATCAGCATTTCTGCGACGGTAATCGCCCCGATGTAAGAACAGAATAAGAAAAAGCCCAGGTTACTAGTACGGGGTATCCAATAGATCAGCACGATCAGCATTTCGGCCAAACCAATGGACAGTGCGTATTCCTGCACCCCAAGTCTTTCCAGTACAGCGTAGATGTTGGCTTCCCCCGTGAATTTAAAGAGGGCGGACGAAAAGACCATTACCGAGGCGAGAATGGATAAAGTATAACCGATCAATTTCTGTGTGCGGCCAATATTCGCATGGTGTAAAGGGGGCATGTTTTGCATTTAGGGTAGTGTAATAAAATAGCGTCAGGATGCTCAAACATTTTATGCCGGGAGAGGTTTGCTATTCATATGGATTTAACCACGATAGCCACCTTTTTTTCAGTACTTTCTTTTTTGTTCTTCGGCCTGGGCTGCCTCACCTCTCCCCGTCTGAAGAACGAATTTATCCGCTACGGATACCCCCGCCAGCGCGTGCTCACGGGTTATCTTCAGCTGGCGGGTGCTTTGGGCTTACTCCTGGGCTACTGGCTATCGCCTTACCTGGCCTTTATAGCTGCTTTGGGCCTTTGCTTACTGATGGTCCTTGGTTTTGGCGTACGCCTGAAAATCCGGGATAGCTTTTGGGCTTCTTCACCGGCCTTTTTGTACGCAGTGCTAAATCTATACCTGAGTATGCATTACGCAGGAGCCTTTTAGCTGGTTTTACATCGGATAGGAAAAGTAGGCGATGGTAGCACACATCAGTAAAAAGAGGGCTGCGGGGAAGGACTTTATCAAAGGGTCCCCTATTCTGAAATGCATACTTACGGAGCCGGCTAATAAGATCGCCAGGCCCGTAGCCGCTGGAAATTTTAGCATGGGAAACCAGATACCGGCGATGAGTAAGATACCCAGCAAGACCTTGATGGCACCGATGAGGTAGACCGACCAGAGGGGTAAACCGTATACCTGGAACTCTTCGAAGATGGTGGTGGCATCTCCGCCCCGGTAGGGCGTTTCTTTTTTGGGCTGGACCAACCAGACATTAATGAGACTGAGGCCAACGATAAGCTGTAGGGCGATAACGACATATTCCATAGTGTGCATTTGATTTATTAAATCGCTTTATTGTAATACGAATAAAAGGAAGTGGAGTTCGATCCGCTTCAAGATCGCTATTTTTTGGATAAGTCCTCTTATTTACATTTGCCTTTCGGCAAAAGGGAAGATCTGCCTAAGGTTAGCGGTGTTGGGCATAGGTGTTGGGTGGTAATAGATTGGCCAGGAAGTCGAGGCGATCTCCGGTAATGGTCTCCTGATTAGCGGTGCAGATTTCTGCTAATTGTTGCTCGGTGCGCAGACCAATCACAGCACTGGCGACCGCTGCTTGCTCCTGTACATAACGCAGGGCAGCGGGGATGGCGTCCGCTTTGGCCGCTAAGGCAGTTTGCATCTTTGCTACCTGTGCTTCGCTATAGCCCAGGTAATCCTTAACCGGCTTATCGATGAGCATGCCCTTAGCCAGCGTACCCCGCGTCAGCACGCTAATCTTATTTTCTGCCAGCAGATCTAGACAGCTTTCTTCCGGCCGGCGATCCAGCAGGCTGTATTGCATCATCACACTGACGATATTGGATCGCTTGACGTATTCGCGAATTACATTTGGACGGATGGAGGAAATACCATACTGCAGAATTTTTCCTTTGGCTTTCAGCTCTTCGAAGGCTTCAATCGTTTGATCAATGGGGTCCTCAATCGTGCCGCCGTGCAGCTGGTAGAGGTCGATATAGTCCGTCTTGAGGCGCCGCAGGCTATTCTCAACGGCCTGTAAAATATAATCTTTGCGTGGGTTCCAGACCCAACCCGATCCGTCGGGCTTCCACTGGTTGCCCACTTTGGTGGCCAGGATGATCTCCTTCCGGAAATCGCGGATGGCCTTTCCTACCATTACTTCATTTTGCCCCCGTTGATATAGATCAGCGGTATCGAATAAGTTGATACCCCGATCGAAGGCCTGCTGGATAATTCGGCTGTTGTGGGCCTGATCTTCTCCCAGTGACATACAGCCGAAGCCGATTTCACTAACGGAAAGACTGGATTTTCCCAGTGTCTGGTATTTCATGTTTTTATCTTTGGATTATTCATCTTCTTTTTCTTCTTCCGCCTCCCCGGCCCGCTGAATATCATCGAGTACAAAAGGCATTAACTCCGAAATGGTGGGGTGTACCAGTACCACGCGACGATAATCGCGACAGGGAATCCCGCTGTGCATAATGGCGGCGAACATATTGATGACTTCATCACCACTTACCCCCAGAATAGAGGCCCCCAGGATTAGGTCGGTATCTCCGTCCACCAGTAGTTTGGCAAACCCCCTGGTTTCGCCCATCTCTTTGGCGCGGCTGATCTTCGACATGGGGCGCACGGCTTTGAGTACTTTTTTTCCCGCCGCCAGGGCTTCTTTTTCGCTCATGCCTACCCGGCCCAGTGGAGGATCGGTGAAGAGCGCATAAATAGGGATGCGTTTGGATAGCGCCCGCTCGCCGCCGAATAAGTAATCCAGTACGATTTCGGCATCGTTTACGGAAGTGTGGGTAAATGCGCCCTCTCCATTGACATCACCCAGCGCAAAGATACCTTTGACATTCGTGCGGCAGTAATCATCGACCTGGATGTGCCCGTGATCCCTGGTTTTTATCCCCGCCTTTTCCAGGCCCATCTCTTTACTATTGGGCAAGCGGCCGGCCGCAATGAGCAGATCCGATCCGATGAGGGTTCGTTTCTTGCCCCCCACCTGAATATTGAGATGGATTTCCTTATTTTCTTTGGCTACCGACTGTGCCTCGGCGCCACAAATCACCTTAACGCCTTCCTCTTCCAGGAACTCCTGGATGGCTTCGGCTACGTCTGCGTCTTCGCGAGGCATGAGTTGCTCGCCACGCTGCACGATGGTCACCTCTGATCCAAAACGACGAAATACCTGTGAGAATTCCGTGCCGATATAGCCGCCGCCCAGAATAATCAAGTGTTTCGGCAAACTTTCTTTTTCCAATAATCGGGCACTATCCATCCAGGGCACTTGCTCAATACCTTCGATGTCCGGTACGCGAGGACGGGTGCCGGTATTAATATAAATCTTACTGCCTTTCAGCTGCTGCTCCCCGACCTGAATGGTGTGGGCATCTTTAAAAACCCCTTTGCCGCGAACGAAAGTTACATTCTCGGTTTCTTTCATCCAGTCTTTTAATCCTTCTCGGCTATTGTTTCTAATGCGGTTCATACGCTCCCGGACGGCCGCATAATTGAGAGAAATGGATTCGGCCTGGAAACCAAAAACATCACCGCGCCGGGCCAGGTGTATGGCACGGGCACTGGCGACCATGGTTTTAGTAGGCGTACAACCGTAATTGACGCAGCTCCCGCCTACTTTCGCTTTTTCAATAATGGCGATGCTATCGCCGGTGGGAATCAGTCGCCCCAGCAGGGTGCCGGCCGCCTGACCCGTTCCGAGGATGATGTGATCGAAATGGTTATTCGGCATGTGTATGGTTATTAATGGAAGAATGATCGGCTATTCGTAATTCATAAAATATACAAAAAGTCCTGCAAAGAGACCATCTTAAAACGTGTAGTTAATTTATATTGTCCTGTCACTTAAGTAGGTTGCCCATATTGAGTCTGTAATAAGGTGCTGGCTTTTTTGGGCTAGTTCGAGGCGCAAAAATCGCGGATAGCCTAGCTATCCAAGGCTTTTTGCAACGAAGAAATCGCCCCCAAAAGACGCAGATTATTGCTTGATTTAATTGGGCAACCTACTTACTTATTTACAATTAGTATATTGCCCGTCTTCGTTCTATGTTGGCCTTTTGATCCACTCTAAGTGATCAAATTTGAATTAACAAATAGAAATAACTGAGAAATGAAAAATTATAGTTTGTTCTTCCTGGCCTGTATTGGTCTTTGTTTTACTTCCTGCCAATCTCCAGGCGAAACTTCCGGTTTGGCGTCAGTAAGCATTGACACCACCGCCATTGATACCTACCTGAGTACCCTGGCGGCCGATGACTTTTTAGGCCGTAAGCCTTTTACAGAGGGCGAAACCAAAACGGTTAATTTCCTTAAAGAAGAATTGGAGAAAATGGGTGTAGCACCGGGCAATGGCGATAGCTATTTCCAGGAAGTACCCCTGGTAGAAACGACTGCTACTCCGGCTAAAACGATGGAGGTACAGGGTCCGGGTGGAAATCTGGAGCTGGAAATCGGGGAAGATTATGTGATCTACACCCAGCGCGAGCAGGAGCGGGTCGATGTCGAAAATGCGGAATTGGTTTTCTGCGGCTACGGTATTGTGGCCCCCGAATACAACTGGAACGATTACGAAGACATCGATATAGAGGGTAAAATTGCCGTGGTCATGGTGAACGATCCCGGCTTTGAAAGTCAGGACAGCACTTTTTTCAAAGGAGAAACAATGACTTATTACGGTCGCTGGACTTATAAATACGAAGAAGCAGCCCGGCAGGGTGCTCTGGGGGTATTGATTATCCATGAGACCAATGCGGCCGGTTATCCCTGGTTTGTGGTTTCCAGTTCCTGGTCGGGCGGGCGACTCGATTTGCAGACTCCCAACGGGAATATGGATAAATGTGCTGTGCAGGGTTGGGTCTCTTTGGGGGCTGCCGCTAAAATATTTCAAACTTCTGGTATGACGCAAGGTCGTTTCTTTGAAAAGGCAAAATCGGCTAATTTTGAGCCTATACCGCTAGGCGTGACCGCTTCCACCAGCCTGACGAATACTTTTAAGAAGGATGTCTCCCAAAACGTGGTGGGCATGATCCGCGGATCGGAGCGACCGGATGAATACATTATCTACACGGCTCATTGGGACCACCTGGGCGTAGGTGAAGTAGTGGCGGGCGACTCTATTTATAACGGAGCGGTAGATAATGCCAGTGGTACAGCGGCGGTATTGGCCATTGCGAAAGCCTTTACCCAATTACCCAAAGCTCCGGAGCGCTCAGTTGTTTTCCTTTTTGTGACTGCCGAAGAGCAAGGACTATTGGGCTCGGCTTATTATGCCGAAAACCCCATCTTTCCCGTTGAGCAGACGGTAGCCAATCTGAATATCGACGCTATGCAATCCTACGGTCCCACCAAAGACCTGGTCATAATTGGCTACGGGCAGTCTGAACTGGAAGATTACGCGCAGGAAGTGGCGGAAAAACAGGGCCGTTATCTGGTAGCTGATCTGGAGCCGGAAAAAGGTTACTTCTTCCGTTCCGATCACTTTAGTTTTGCAAAAGCAGGTATTCCGGCCCTTTACGCGGAAGCGGGTAAAGATCACCTCACCAAAGGTAAAGAATACGGAGAAGAAAAGAGTCAGGAGTACACGGCCAATGCCTATCATCGCCCCGCTGATGAGTACGTGGCGGAGGAATGGGATTTAGGGGGCATACAGGAAGATGCTCAACTGTACTTTGAGATAGGTCAAAAGCTGGCGAAGGAAACCACCTTTCCAAAATGGAAGGAGGGATCGGAATTTAAGGCCATTCGAGAAGAAAGTTTAAAACCAAAGGGTTAGCACATTGTTTCTGGATTATATGAATAATTTTTTTCGTCAAGGATACGCTTATTTAGGCTTGCTGGCAGCTGCTCTATATCTGCTGACGAGTTGTGAAACCGCCGTTTTTGAAAATGCCAGGCCGGAGCCTCAAACACCGCGCGAAGTGTACTGGGCCGCGCTGGATTCAAATGGTTTAGCCCGTACCCGGATGGCTCAGGCCTGGAAAATGGCAGGGCAGCGAGCGCTTCGGGACAGTGTGGTTATTGAAACGCCCTTTCGGGAAATTGCGTACTACCAGGCCGCAGAACCCACCGCCTACGGCTATCGTTTTTCGCTAAAAGTAGGGGAGGTGGTGCAGATGAAGTGGCAGGGGCTGGCAGATAGTACCCGCTTTTTCGCAGATATTTATCAGCTTATTCCCACGGATAGCAGCCTGCATTATCAGTATTTGTCCAGTGCCGTGGCGGGTCCGGCGGATAGTTTGGGCTACGAAGCGGTGGAGGAAGGTAACTATTTACTCCGTATTCAGCCCGAATTACTCACTACCGGACGTTTCGATGTACAGATCATTATACAGCCTGCGTATGGTGTTTTTCCGGTTCAGGGAAAGTCTAATCCCGATATCTGGAGCGTTTTTGGTGATCCGCGGGACGGAGGACGGAGAACACACAAAGGTATCGATATTTTTGCCCCCCGAGGCACACCCGTCCTGGCCGCCACTCGCGGGGTGACGCGACGAGTACGGGATAAAGGACTGGGCGGCAAGCAGGTTTGGCTCTACGATCCGGTGCGCAACCAATCCTTATATTATGCCCATCTGGATAGCCAACTGGTGGTAGAAAATCAGCTAGTCGAAGCGGGAGATACCCTAGGTACGGTGGGGAATACCGGTAATGCACGGAATACCCGGCCACACTTGCATCTGGGCTTGTACAAAAGAGGGCAGGGCGCCATTGATCCGCGGCCTTACGTGGCCTACCAATCTACCCGATTACCCTCGGTTTTTAGTGATACGGCCCGTCTGGGGCAGCTGAATCGGGTGCGGTATACGACAGCTACGCTGCGGTCGGCACCCCATCCGCGGGCGCAAAAAATTATGGAACTGGAGCGGCATCTCCCCGTGGAATTATTGGCGGCTAGTAAGTACTGGTATCGGGTGCGCTTGCCCGGTGGATTTTCGGGCTATCTTCCCGCTGAGCAATTAGAGGCGACAACGAGTCGTATTGCTCGGCGTACCTTGGCAACAACTACGGAGCTCCTCCAATCACCCCAGGAACAAACCAGCCCGGTTGCTGTCATCGAAGCGGAGACCTCCGTAGATGTTTTGGCCCAATCGAAAGACTATCAACTGGTACGTGACGAACGAGGCCAGACGGGCTGGCTGAGACTGGGCGACCGCTAAGGAAGTATTATACAAAGTCCTCTTCCCGTCCCCATTTTTGCTCCAGGCGTTCCAATTCTTTGAGTTCCAGTTTCTCAGATTCGGATAAAGTTTCTTCCGGGGGCAGGTCCAATTTCTTTCGTCGGTACATACGAAGTATTTCTCTTTCAATTTCTTCCTCTTGCCAGTCTTCGGAGAGCGCGCCCGTATGAGGGAGGCCAAAGGCGTAGAGGTATAGAATGGCCAGTGTCATGAATAAGAGCTTTTCACCTCTACCTTTTTTTGGCTTTTCTGTGGAGTTCCTAGTACATTTGATTTGAAGTTATATTTCAAATTAGGCTGTTCTTGATTACTTTTCGCAAGAATTAGATAGAACCGGCCCTTTTTTGACGAATTGTCAAGAGGATTAATCTCAATCTCCGTTTTACCATGCGTAGCATTTTTCTATTTGTGTTGAGTGGTTTGTTTTTTCTTCCTTTTTATATCAAAGCTCAAGCGGTCTACTCCCCGGTCGAAGTGGTATTGAATACCGGAGATACCTTGCGCGGTTACGTGGCCGAACTGGGCGAAAGTAAACGATATGATCGCTGTCTGTTCCGGCTTTCGCCAAAAGCTGAGTTACAGGTGCTGAAATATCAAGACCGCCTCTTTCTGGAAACGACCGAGGGAGATCGACAAGAAGCCCCTGCCCGACAGAACCAAAAGGCCGATTCGAGAGCAGAAAAATACCGGGCCGGTTTATTCGCAGCTTACTTATTCGAGTGCTCACAAGAGGAACCTTCTATTTTTGGAGGAAGGGCAGTTGAATAGTGTAGGCGTCGAAGTCAGTGTGCCGATTATTTTTGAGCTTCGCATGTCTACTTTTTTCGCGCAAGCGGCCTATCTCTGGTAAAGAGCGGAAGAATATCCAAGCAGCTAATTTACCAGGAAGAGAGAGCATAGGTAGGGAGTCGTCTATTTGTATTTTTAACATAAATAGCGGAAATTGAAAATACCTACTATTTGCTCGAAGCTCTAGTTGTTTAGTTGAAGCTCCTGCTTCGACGATAGAAACATTGTTGTTAACGTAAAACCAACACCATGAAAACCTACCTAAGTCTAAGCATCTTTCTTTTCTTCCTAAGTACTGCTTGCCAGGAATCTCCGCTGGACTGGGACATCCAGACGGTGCGGGGCCCCATTTCCACCGATGAGTTGGGCAAAACGCTCATCCACGAGCATATTCTGGTCGATTTTATCGGAGCTGATTCCACGGGTTACCACCGCTGGGACCGGGCCGAGGTCGTACAGGAGGTACTCCCTTATTTGCAGAAGATTAAAGATTTGGGCTTTACAAGTCTCATTGAGTGTACGCCTTCCTATTTGGGCCGTGATCCACAATTACTAAAGACCCTTTCTGAGAAAAGCGGCTTGCAAATCCTTACCAATACGGGCTACTACGGTGCCCAGCGTAATAAATTCATTCCAGAGCACGCTTTTTCGGAAACGGCTCAGCAGCTGGCCGACCGCTGGATAAAGGAATGGGAAGAAGGTATCGAAGGGACCGGTATTAAACCGGGCTTCATCAAGATCAGCGTAGATCAGGATTCCATACTTTCCCCGATGCATCGGAAACTCATTCGCGCCGCTGCTATTACGCACCGTACTACGGGGCTTACGATCGCTTCTCATACTTTGTTGGCGGTGCCTGCTTTTCAGCAAATGGATATACTAAAAGAGGAAGGCGTAGCACCCGATGCCTTTATCTGGGTACACGCCCAGGCGGAAGAAGACCTTAGTCAGCATGTCCGTGCGGCCAGGGGAGGGGCCTGGATCAGCCTGGATAATGTGAATGCCGATCAGGTAGATCATTACGTAGAGATGCTTTCCAACTTAAAAGAGAACGATTTGCTGCACCGGGTGTTGATCTCCCACGATGCCGGTTGGTATTCCCCGGGAGAAGAAAAAGGCGGTGACTTCCGGGCCTATACTGATTTAAACGAGTACCTTTTACCTGCTTTAAGGAAAGCAGATTTTAGTGAAGAGGATATCGACCAAATGCTAGTGCACAATCCAGCGGTCGCCTTTGGTATTCGGAAACGCTAGTCGCCTTTGAAAGCACCATCATCTTCCACGGTATGCCTTTTCTGTAGAATGTCGAAACGGCATTGTTGTTGGAAAAACGGTACGCGAGGCTGGGGTTATACCGGCCACCGAATTACCGGCTGGCGGCTACGATTGCCAGAGAAATGGTTCCGTAATTTTTGTATATTACTGTACGGATTTGATAAAAAAATTAGAGATAATATGCTTGGAAAAGGTTATGACACTAGCAAATTGAAAGGAGATCTTACTGGCGGTTTAGTAGCGGGCGTAGTTGCGCTACCCCTGGCTTTAGCTTTTGGGGTACAATCGGGACTAGGCGCGACCGCTGGTCTGTACGGTGCCATTATGGTCGGTATTTTTGCAGCGCTTTTTGGGGGCACGGCTACCCAGGCCAGCGGTCCGACCGGGCCCATGACGGTGATTTCGGCCGCCCTGGTGGTGGCAGCTACCCAAATGACGGGCGATCTGGAGTCCGCTATGGGGATCATTTTGCTTACTTTTTTATTGGGCGGTGCGGTGCAAATCATCTTTGGTTTACTGAATATTGCGGGCTATGTGAAGTATTTTCCCTATCCGGTGGTCTCTGGCTTCATGAGTGGCGTGGGATTGATTATCATTATTTTACAGATTTTCCCCTTTGCGGGCTTATCTTCTCCCAAGTCGACCATCGCGGTGATGCAGGATTTACCGCGCTTGCTAGCGGAATGGAACTGGCAGGCATTGGCACTAGGGGTACTCACCGTTCTGATCTATTATTTGTTTCCCTTGCTGACCAAAGCCATTCCCAGTGCCCTGGTGGCCCTGGTGGTAGCGGCAGTAACGGGCTATTTCTTAGGCTGGGACGTCCCCATTATCGGTGATATTCCTTCGGGACTTCCCGCTTTGCAGATAGGTACCATGTTTTCGAATATTCCGCCCGAGGCCTTTTCACTGATCCTGGAGTATGCATTCGTACTGGCGGTGCTGGGCAGTATCGATTCTCTGCTGACCTCCGTGATCGCGGATAATATGACCAAAACCAAACACAATAGCAACCGGGAGTTGATCGGCCAGGGGATTGGTAATATGTTGGCGGCGGTAGTAGGTGGTATCCCCGGAGCGGGAGCAACCAAGGGGACGGTGGTCAATATTAATTCTGGTGGTCGGACACGACTCTCCGGTATTTTACACGGCCTGTTTTTGCTGGCGGTACTATTGGGTCTGGGTACCCTGGCCGCCTATATTCCACTGTCTGTGCTGGCGGGCTTGTTGATACCCATTGGCTTCAAGATTGTGGATATGCGCGGTTTGCGCCATTTACGGACCGTACCGCGCGCCGATGGGGTGGTGTTGATTATCGTACTCTTGATTACGACTTTTGGCAGTCTGATCCAGGCGGTAGTGATCGGTCTGGCCTTAGCTTCTCTATTGTTTATGAAAAAATCCGGTGATATTGGTGAAGAGAAACACAGTGTCGAAGCCGTCGACAAGCTAGAGGAAGAAAAGCCCTGGCAAGACGAGCTGGCCTTTTACGAAAAGTACAAAGAAAAGGTACTTATCAAGCACCTGGAAGGCCCCCTGTTTTTTGGCTTTACGGCCTACTTTAAGGCCCAGGTTAAGAAAATTGACGATGAGGTGGAGGCCCTGATTATTCGCCTGGATAAGGTACCCTACATCGATCAATCGGGATTGTACGCACTGGAGGATGCCATCTTTGATCTTTGCCAGCGGGATATTAAGGTGTTGCTGGTCAATGTAGAGGGGCAGCCCATGGACATGTTACGCGCCATCGATTTGATACCAGACTTAGTGCCAGAAGAACAGATCTTTCCAACCGTTAAAGGGGCTTTTGATTTCCTGCAGAAAGAACTTGTTTAATAAAAAGGTCAAAGCTCCTGCTGTTTGGTCGAAGCTCCTGCTTCGACCCTAAAAAACCACTTGATGAGACTTGATGAGCAGCTAAAGACTCCACACGCCACCTACATCCTCCAGGGGGATACAGCCTTGATAAGGTCCCGGTACGGGATCGTATTTTAATTGGTTTTTCCCAATTTCAGCAGAGGTACAATAGCCCATGACGGCCATTGACTTGAAATTGCGATAAAAGCCAGCTGGTTCGGTTTTTTCCACCGCATAGCCCCAGATACCCCGGGGTAGTTTGGCGTTTTTAGCTTCTTCAGCTTTCAGGAATTCCTGTTTTTGCGAAAGTGACAAATCCTGAAAGGACTTTCCTTGCTGCGCCTTGCAATCGGCATTGAATTGATCCATGGCCGCCAGGATGCCTTTCTGCCCTTCGGCATCCAGTATTTTGGCGTAGAAAAGGTCAATGAACATATCCACTTTCATATCTAGTCCTCCGGGCGTGCCGGTTTTAGGGAGAATGGTATCTACCAGGGCACTGACCAATTTGGCCTGTTCGGCGCTAAATAATTGGGGCGTCCAGCTGAGTCTGTCCTGACTCTGACAAGACTGTAATAAACCCAACAGTGAAGTGGATATCGCTGCCGAGCCCCCCAATAGGGCTGTATTTTTAAGTGCATCTCTTCTATTCATCATTGTTTAGTTTTTAGTTCAAATGGATGATTTAGCTTAAAAATGATGGCTAAATCTTGTTTTCATCCCCCTGTCCCCTGCTTATCGAAGGGGGATGCAGGGGGATGAATTGATTACAGATTTAATTTCTTCAACTCACTGATGGCATGATTCGCCGCCCGGGCGGTCAGTGCCATGTAAGTCAGCGATGGATTTACGCAGGAACTGGAAGTCATGCAGGCACCGTCGGTGACGTAGACGTTCTCGCAGCCGTGTACCTGATTGTTGGCATTCAGTACAGAGGTCTTCGGGTCGCGTCCCATGCGCGCCGTTCCCATCTCGTGGATACCGAAGCCCGGTTCGTGTTCGTTATTGAAGCCAATGATATCCTTTAAGCCAGCTTTTTCTAGCATTTCGACGGCATCTTCCTGAATCTGCCGATTGAGGGCCTTTTCATTGTCTTTGAATTCGCAGTCGATGGCTAGCGTCGGCTGTCCCCATTTGTCCAGATTATCGGTGTCGAGCGTGACCTTATTCTCGTGGTAAGGCAGGCACTCGGCGAAGCCGGTGATGAAAAACTCCCAGGGCCCCGGATCCTGCAGTAATTGGTCTTTGAAATCGGCTCCGAAGTTATCTTTATTGGCACCATCGCCCCAGCCTTTGCGGTAAGCGGAACCCTGGTAGCCGAAGCCGCGCAGGAATTTATCTGATTTTGTTTCTTCACTAATATTCCAGTAGCGAGGGATATAAATGCCGTTGGGACGGCGTCCTTTGTAGTACTTATCTTCGTGTCCTTCAAAAGACCCCATGGCACCCACGCGGTAGGTATGATCCATCAGGTTGTGGCCCAGCTCACCACTGTCATTACCCAATCCGTTCGGGAAGCGATTGGAAGTGGAATTGAGCAAGATTCGCGTCGAACTAAGCGTAGACGCATTACAGAAGATGATACGCGCGTAGTATTCTACCATTTCTCCGGTTTCGGCGTCGATCACGCGCACGCCACTGGCTTTGCCTTTTTGCTCATCGTAGATGATAGAGTGGGCAATCGACCAGGGACGAATGGTCATGTTGCCGGTAGCATTAGCGGCGGGCAGGGTCACCGAGCTGGCGCTAAAAAACGCACTGTACGGACAGCCCATACTACATTTATTTCGGGATTGACATTGCCCCCGGCCATTGTGTGCTTTAGTGAGGTGTGCCACCCGGCCGATGGTCATGGTACGACCCGGAAAGTTTTTCTCAATACGACCCTTGACGTCGCGTTCGACGCAGTTCATCTCCATAGGAGGCAAAAATTCGCTATCTGGTAATTGCGGTAGATTCAGGGCCTGACCACTGATCCCCACGTATTTTTCCACGTAGGAGTACCAGGGCGCCAGGTCTTTATAACGAATCGGCCAATCAACGCCAATACCCTCCTTTGCGTTCGCTTCGAAGTCGATATCGCTCCAGCGGTAGGTTTGTTTTCCCCAGAGTTGAGAGCGGCCACCCATTTGGTGGGCGCGGAGCCACATGAAGGGCTTGATTTCTGTATAGGGATTCTCGGCATCGTTAGCCAGCCACTTTTTCATGCCTTCGCCAACCCAGTTCGAGCGTACGGTTTTGTAGTGTTTTTTACGATCTTCTGGTGTAATCGCTCCACGTAGCTCGTGATCCCAGGACTCATTATTCATATCGGGATAATCCTTGATGTGCTGGATGATGCGGCCTCTTTCTAAGACTAGGGTCTTCATACCTGCCTCGCAGAGCTCTTTAGCTGCCCAGCCGCCGCTCATACCCGAACCGATGACGATGGCATCGTAGGTCATGTTCTTCTTAGCGTCGATATTGTAGTTATAATCGTATTTAAACTCCGCCATGTATAGCCAGTTTTATTTTAGAAAAGTAAGTTTAAGAATAAAAATAAGGGCAAATACCTATTTTACAAAATATCCTGTCTTTTATTCTCCACTTTGCTAGGAAATGACTGGAAATGTATAGGGCTAGAACAAAAAGCTTGGGTCCTAAGCTGGAGTTTCTGCGTCGACCGGTCGTTCTTTTAGCCTACGCATCGCTGCATTTGCTCTTTTTTGCGCCAACTGCTTTTTATGCTTAAACCATTTATCCTGGAAAGTCCAGCGGAATAAATCATCAAGATGGGTCAATAAGCCGACCTGGAGTAGCCCCCGCATTCGATCTTTGAGGTAAGGACTTAAGGAGCGCATGGCGAAGCCCATACCCGCCGTTTTGTATTCGATATGGTGCCACCAGCCAGCCGGCATAAATAGCGTTTCGTTAGCCTTCAAAGTGAAATCCAGGCCTTCCACATAGCGGAGTCCGGGATACTGCTCAAAGTCGGGCGCATTCACATCAATAGAAGTATGCGTACTGAAAGGATAGCGATAGAGTAAGCTGGATTGCTCCGGTGGAAATAAGACGACCCTCTTTTCGCCGATTAATTCGGTAAGAAAGACGTTGCTATTGTCCATGTCCCGGTGGATACGGGTGATGGCACCCGCACCGCCAAAAAAAGCAAAGGGTAGAAAACCAAGCACATTATTGGTAATGTCCGGAAACTGGAAGTCATCCAGCAGATCTTTTTTATGCTTGAATACATTGAATAAGAAGAGTCGCCGGGAAGTGGGCTCACTTTGGATCAACTCAATGTAATCCCCGAATTTCATGGTCATGGGGGCTCCCTTGTAGGAACGATCGTCCTGACGCTCTTCTTCTTCAGCATCGTAGACGCCCACCTCCAAATGTCCCAGAATTTCCTTGAAGTAATCCAGACTCCAGGTGTAAACGGGCGCATTTGCTCCGTAGAAATTCCGAATGACGACGGGTTTCTGCGGAAGCATATAGGCCTCCTGAAATGTTTCTCGATTGATGCTATCCTTGCGGTCTATAGCATTGGATAATTTTAGTGACATAGCCTTGGTATTTTTAAGTTTATACAAAGAAGTTGTTTAAAAACTCCTCACTGAGCCCTTGGCGACACATTGAAAGCCAATACGGCAGCTCTTTTTTCCCTTCGTCCGCCTGAGGCGGATGGCTACGAGAAAAAAAAGTAGCCTTGTCTTGACTTCCAATCCGTTACCAATCAGCTCACCAGGAATTCTTAAACAACTTCAAAAGCTATACCTTATTTAGATAGAATTCAATACTTAAGCCTACTTCCGAACTAATTTTTTGCTAAACCAATCACTCCGATTAAGCTCCTGCTTCGACCCCATAACTTGATTAGGATCTATCTACTTACTCAAAAAGGCCTCCACCCGCCGCTCGGCATTTTCCCTTACGTTGGTATAATAAAAGTTTATATCCGCAACGTGGTAGTTCTTCATCATCAGTAGAAAGTTACCAAAGAACTTGGGTTTACGGGCCCATAGTATGCCCTGTTCTGCATTGATCTGGGCATTCGTTAGACCGGGACGGACCTTATCAAAATTACGGAGTAGCCCACCTTCGTTGAGCGAAATCTCTGCCACTTCCGCATCCGTCGTCCAGGTCAGTGGGTTGACCACGGCGATTTTTTCGGAGGTGTAGCTATCAGGGATATAACCTGCTTTGTAAGTGCGCCAGCTTACAAAACAGCCGGTGGCCTCCGGGCTTTGACAGACCTCGATGTATTCGAATTCGTCTCTGGGTACCGCTATCCCGACCAGATAGGCAGCTACTAATTGCTTTTGCAAGGGCTTGCCATCGAAGAACTCACTGATTAGGCGTCGGCCGTGGGTGGTTCCCTGACTATGGGCGGCGATGATGATGGGGCGTCCACCGTTATGATTTTCCAGGTAGTATTGAAAAGCGTTTTTCAGATCCTGGTAAGCCAGCTCAAAGGCCTTTTTCGCGGCAGCGGTATTATCCGTATAATAAGCAGATAAATGCGCCTGCCGGTAACGGGGCGCAAAGATCCTTCCCGCGGCATTAAAAGCACTGGCCTGAAAGAGAATCGTACTCTCATCCACCCGCTGGTTGAAGTCCTCGTCGTCGACGGGGGCGTTCCACTCGGTATCTCCTTTTTGACCAGTGTAGATAGTAGGGTACAGGAAAAAGACATCTGCTTTCTGTTCTTTTTTGGCAGAAGCCAAGCCCTCCGGTACCCGGTCTGCTGGATCTTCTTTGTCTGGTAATGCTGCCCAGAAAAAAGGATCGCTATAATCGGGCGCCTTCTGCACCTGCGGGGAATTAAAGGGGCCTTGTGGGCGGGTCGTGGCACAGGAATACAATAAGCTGACCAGTAATACTAAACAAGCAATGGGATTTTTCATTTATCGGATGATTTTAGGGACAATATGTGTCCTAAAATTAGCATTTTTCACCTTAAAGTAAGGACTTATTGATCTGACTTTGAAATCTGAAGGACGACATTTCCTTTTTTTCTTCCGCTATCCACGTAGGTATGGGCCGCTACCACTTCTTCCATGGGGTATATCTTGTCGATGACGGCCTGGTAGAGTCCGGTTTCGAAGAGCTTACGCAAAAGGTCCAGTTGTTCCGTTTTTTCGGCGGCGACGTCCATTCCCTCGACGGTAAGGAAACGCCCATCGGGCTTCAATAAAGGCCGACAGATTTTTTTAGACGTTTTCCCCACCGCATCAAAAATGATGTCAAACTTCTTGCTAGTTTGAGTGAAGTCTTCCTGGTCATAGCGGAAAATATGATCGGCGCCCAGCTCTTTAGCTAAAGCTGTACCACGACTGCTACAAACCGCCGTTACTTCGGCCTGATAGTACTTAGCGATTTGAAGGGACGCACAGCCTACGGCACCAGTGGCCCCATAAATTAAGACTGTTGGGTTTTCTTTTTCTTTGATCTTTGCTTTTTCCAGAAAGTAGATAGCCGTCTGACCACCGAAAGGCAGGGCGGCCGCTTCTTCGAAGGAAGCATTAGCTGGCTTGGGACTAATGACCCCATTTCCTTTGAGGCATACGTACTCGGCATTGGTTTTGAGCTTGAAACCGGTAGAGCCAAAGACCTTGTCTCCCACCTGAAAGCGACTAACCTGATCGCCGGTCTGCACGACGATACCTGAGAAAATGGTTCCCAATACTTTCTGTCGGGGCTTGGTAAAACCCAGTGCCAGACGCATGACGAAGCGCATAAAACCTTTTACTGACAGGCCCCGTATCCGGGTGTCTGCGGTATTGACCGGACTGGCCACGACCTGCACCAGAATTTCGTTGGCTTTGGGAGTGGGAATGGGGATTTCTTTAATTTGTAAAACTTCCGGGGGGCCGTATTTTGGGCAGATGACTGCTTTCATGGTAGGTGTTGCCATAGGTGCTTTCTTTGATGGATAATTGATTCCTGCTCAAAGTAAGGGCTTCTAGGCTGGCGTAATTTTATTTTCGGCTATTGAGGCTTTTTACCGGACGAAACGGAATAGCCTGTCTACTTCGTTTTTACGACCTGTGCACTCTGTACCCGACCGGCCTGTTGCAAGTAATACGATATAAGGGACAGCAGCTCTATACTTAGCAGATATACACTTAGTCTCCTCCTAGTTGTATTCGGGGCAATAGGGAATCGATTGTGATTTGTAAGCTCGGTCATCATGCAGAATGGGGTCTTGGAGATACTTAATCAGATTACCCAGCAATATGATGGCACTTATCCGCAAAAAGGACAGATCCTAATGGATTGTTATTAGTAGGGTTATTCGGAGTCTTAGAGGTATTTTGTAATAAATAAGGGGTTATTTATTACAATATTTGTAACAAATAAGGGGTTATTTATTACAAATGACTAAGATGAAATATAGACAAGCACTTGCACAGCTACAGGAATGGAGTACCACCATTCAACGGAAACCATTAATTATTAGGGGGGCTCGTCAAGTCGGAAAGTCTACTTTGGTAAGGATGTTTAGCACTTCCTTTGACCATTTTATTGAAATGAATGCAGAGAAACCAGCTATCCAGCAATTGTTTCGGGATCATCAGGATGTGAAAGTATTGCTCCAGGCTTTATTTTTACAATATCACATCCCGGAGGAAAAAGGGAAGATACTGATATTCATTGACGAAATTCAAGAATGTCCTGAAGCCATACGTCTGTTGCGTTATTTTTTTGAGGAAGCTCCTGATATTTATGTAATAGCGGCGGGCTCTTTATTAGATTTTGCCCTCGGAGAAGTAAGAAGCTTTCCGGTCGGGCGTGTGTCTTATTTTTATTTGCATCCGATCAATTTTGAAGAGTTTCTGTTATGGAAAAATGAAAAAGCCGCACTGGATGCTTTGCGAACGATTCCGGCCCCCTCTTTTGCACATCAGCGATTACTCGACCTTTTTCATGAATACGTAATGGTTGGAGGAATGCCTGAGATCGTCGCCCGCTATGTAGACCAAGCATCATTATCCCAACTAGAAAATTTATATAGCGATCTTTGGCAAGCCTATTTAGATGATGTTGAGAAATATGCAACGAATAATACACAACGTCAGATTATCAGGCACATCATTCGGACTGCTCCAAATGAGCAGGATCGAATTTCTTTTGCCGGTTTTGGTCAATCTAACTATCGTTCGAGAGAGGTGGGCGAAGCTATGCGAAATTTAGAGCTGGCCAGAGTAATCCAGTTGATTTATCCAACTACTCAGTATCAGCCGCCACTGACCAGTGATCTTAGGAAAAGACCACGCTTACAGTTTATTGATACCGGGCTGCTTAATAATGCATTACAAATACATCCACAGTTTATTGGGTTGAAAAATCTTAATCATCTTTACCGTGGATTTATTTTGCAGCATGCGCTTACCCAGGAGTTGATTGCCAAACATACGCATACAAAGTTTAAACCTCATTTCTGGGTACGTCAAAAGTCGAATGCTAATGCAGAAATTGATTTAATCTATTCTTTTCAAGGGAAAGCTATACCGATCGAAATAAAATCAGGAAAGCAGGGTCGTTTACGTTCTTTGCATCAGTTCGTAAAACGGGCACCCCACAATACGGCACTACGTTTCCTGCAAAATGAATACTCAGAAGAGCAAGCTACTACGCCGGGCGGCACTACTTATAAGCTAATCAATATTCCTTATTATGCGATGAGTCAGCTAGAGGGCTATTTAAAATACCTTACCTAGCTTTCGTCACCTGTACACTCTGTACCCGGCCTGCCTGTTGCATACGCACCACATAATTTCCAACCGGTAAGTTTCTAGCGGGTAGGGATAGCCGTTGTTTCCCTTTCGGTAAAAGACCGGAGAAGAGTGGCATCACGGCTCGGCCCTGCATGTCTAAGAGGTCAATGCGCAGGGGCTGACCATTGGCCTCTACTTCCAGTACGGAGTTGGCCTGGATCGGATTAGGGAATACCTTAATACTTTTCGGTTTTTGCGCCAGGGGATTCTGCGTATTTACCACATTATTGCGGATAATGGGTAGGGTGTCAAAATCTTGCATCAGTACCTGCTGGCGATCTAACGAAGATTTGCCAAACCATTGCTCTAGAATGGAAGCATAGACGGCCCGGAAATCGTACTGCATAGCCAGGTTGTCTTCGTAAGTAGATTGCGCAGAGATGAGCGGATCAAAACCCAGAATACCGGGGATCACTTCGTTGCCAAAAACGAACATCGGTGCCGCGGCACCGTGGTCCGTTCCGAGACTGGCGTTGGAGACGATGCGTCGACCAAACTCAGAAAAGGTCATACCCAGTACCCGATCATCTACGTTCTGTCGCTCCAGGTCGCCCATGAAACTCATAATCGCTTCGTCTAAATAGCGGAGTAGCGTGGCGTGTTGTCCCCTGGTATGATCCGTTGAATCGACCTGAGCATCGTGGGTGTCGAAGCCATTCAGTTTAACCAGATAGAGTGGGGTTTTTAGACCGCCATTGATGAGACGGGCGACGATTTTTAGCTGGTCGGCCAGTGGATTACCAGCGGGGTAATTGACCCAATTGGCACCGTAGTCGGCCGCTCTTTTAACCACGGTTCCGTACTGTTGCGACTGCCGGGCGGTCAGGCGAATATGTCGGAGTTTTTCACCCGCCAGTCCCTCGGGGAGGGGACCTTCCACCCCGTCGACCAACTCGTAGAAATAGCTGGGATCATTGATGACCAGATTCATTGGTGAGGTGGGTCCCTGGAAGAGCATCGAAGAACCGTAGCCAATCTCAATCGACAGGGGATCGGAAAATTCACCGTTGGGGTAAGCATCCGGAAACTCCGGATGATCCTGGGCCAGCTGTCTGCCCACCCAACCACTATTGACGAGTTGATCCGCATCGGAGCCACTCATCCAGATATCCGTCGAGCGGAAATGCGAGAAATCCTGCTCTGGGTAACCGACCGATTGGATGGGACGCAACCGTCCTTGTTTATAAAGCTCTTGCATCCCCTTGAGTTCGGGGTGTAAGGCTAAACTTGAGCCTTCGAGCGGGAGTAGTTTGTTTTCTGGAAGGATTACGTGCGGTCGCACCTGATTCAGTGCGGATAGCTGACTCAAGGGGATGAGGGTGTTCAGGCCATCATTACCACCCTGGAGAAAGATCAGGACCAGGACACGGTCGGTCTCCTGGGCCAGATTCAATAGGGAAGCCAGGTTGCGGTAGGGGGAAAAAACCATGGAACCGAGTAAAGCTGGCACCGCTAATCCGTGGGTGCTATGTCGGAGGAAAGATCTACGTTTCATATATGTTATTTTAACAAGAGTCTGGTTTATATTTAATCTGGATTGTTCAAAACTTAGACTATCAAAGGTTAAAGGTTAAAGGTTAAAGTCGAAAGGGTAAAGTCGAAAGGGTAAAGTAATTGTTGGTTCACACTTTGACTCTTAACCTTTGTACTTTATCCTTCAGTATTCAGGTGCTTAAAAAAAACTTTGACGACTTCTACTCGCCTTAGGGGCAATGATATTCTTTACATCAAATGGTATTCCCCTAGCTGAAGCAATTGCCGAAAGGCGGATTGCAGACGGGTATGTACGATCTGGTAGGGATTACCCTCCGGTAGGGGATAGCTTTGGTAATCGTACCAGGCATCGGTCCAGTAATAATCTTGTAACTGACCAGAGAGCAGCGTGGATTTTAATTGGTCCCGTACAGACTCGGATAATTCCAGACCTAAGAGCAAATGGGCTGCTTCTTCTAAGAGGTCATTTGGGTCGGCTGGATTATTAAGTCCGGCGACAAATTTGACGATATCGACCTTAATACGTATTTCCGGACTAATCCAAAAACCCCAGTAGAGCAAGGAATCCGTACCGCCTGCCCTGCGGGTAATGGTGTCGGTGGTGATCCAGGCTTTATCGTACTGGGGTTTTTGGTAGTAGGCGGCCCAGCCGGCCACGTTGGGTGGATCCCCCATTTCCATGCCCTGGTTGGCCATGTGCCAGAGCATACTTCGGTGTATCCGGTACTGTTCGTGCAGACCTATACCACGTTGTTCGACTTCCAGGGTCCGCCAGATACCAAGCAGGTGATCAGCGGGGCTTTTTATCAATACACCGCGATTGGCTTGCTCATAGAAATGAGCACTTCCCAGCAGTTTGCGCATGACCGGAGCAATTGCGTAATCCGATTCCCTAAACAGTTGGGCCAGCGGCCGTATGATTTGTTCTTCCGTGGCGTCGTTGATTTCGTTCGAGACGAAAAAAGAATAGATGCGGCGTACGATGTAGCGGGCCGTTTCCCGGTTGGCCATGATCATGTCCAGCAACTCGTAGACCTCCAGGCGACCGGCTTGTCCTCCGTTGCCTTCAATCAATCGGTTGTCGTAAAATTCGGAGAATTGTTTGTTGCTCGTATCGTGGGCCCAGGCGTTAAAGCGGGCTTCGAAGGGCCCTTCGTTCTCGCGTTTATCCCAGGTGATAGACCAGCCGGTCATCACGCGGGCGGCGGCTTGGACGTCTCCCTCTGTGTATTGGGCATCTGGGCCTTTACCGACGGTAAAAAGCTCTTGCAGCTCCCGGGCAAAATTCTCATCGGGTGCTTCCTTGGTGTTGACGAAATTATTCAGGAAGATCAGCATGGCTGGATCCAGCGTTATGTCTTTGATGAGTTGGCGGTAGCTACCCAGCGCATGTTTGTGAAGCTTTTCCAGGTATTTATAGCTGGCTTTAGCGATAAAGACATCCCATATTTTAGTGGGTAGAAGTGTTGACCAGAGGAGCACCATCTTCTGTCGCAGGTTAGGCGTCTCCTCCAGGATATTCTTGATCATCCAGTTTTTGAGAGAGACGATTCGATAGCTTTCTTTTTGACCACCGTGGGGCGCATTTAGCCAGGATTCTCCAAACCCCACGTGGGGATCTTCCGCACCATCCTCCAGGCCTTCGTAGTCGTTGACGGGAGGTTCGGGTAAGGTGAGTTCGCTAAGCAATTCATCTAATGTCGCTTTTAATCCGGCGTTGAGGGAGGCTTCCAATTCGCTTTTCCGTACGCCGAAGAGGGCCCGACTTAGCAGATGCCGTGCCTGGAGTGCTTCCCAGGGACCTTCGTAGGCTTCCAGGCCGGCTAGGTTTTCCCGGCTGCGCAGGTTAGATTGGGAAGATATATCGTGCGGAGGTTCTAGTACGATCGGCTTTACCTCACGAGCCTGTTCGATCCATTCGAAGCGCCTTGGATCGCGCGGATCGCGCTGGACAGTAGGATTTTTCATCTAGGTTGGATTTTATCTTTGACATTTCTCTAACGTAAAATATACGGAAAAATGTCGCATCTGTCCGAATTTAACTTATTATACTATACCAAATTCACACTTATGAGAAAACGACTAATTGATCTGCTTTGTCTGTGGATAAGCCTGTTTTTTATAGCTTGCCAATCGCCATCAGATCCTACACCGCCCAGGGAAGAAGCGGCGGGAACGGGTGTGCCTATTGCCTATTACGTAGAGGCGGAAGACGAAAGTCTGGGACTTGGAGAAGCGCATTTTGGAGATTTGGACAGTATGTTATTGCGCCGGGAAATTCGTGCGCTGGTTCCCTACAATCAGACCTATTATTATATTGATGGCTCCGAGCGGCGGGGGATTGCCTACGAAGCCTTGTCCCTGTTAGAAAGAAAGCTTAAGAGAAAATTCAAAAACCAGGCCCCCACGCTGAATCTGATTTTTATCCCCGTTACCCGGGACCAATTGATCCCGGCCCTGGCTGAGGGCTACGGTGATATTGCGGTGGGTAACCTGACGATTACGCCCGAACGACGGGAAGAGGTCGATTTTTCCAATCCTTTTATTAGCGATGCCCGGGAAGTACTGGTTTCCAGCCCTGAATCTCCGGAGCTTGAAACCCTGGCGGATCTTTCGGGGAAGACACTCTATCTGCGACCTTCCAGTAGTTATTTTACCCATGTGCAGGTCCTGAATGATTCGCTGCGTTCTGCAGGGAAGCGGCCCATCAAGATTGAGGAGGCCGAGGAGTTGCTTGAAGACGAAGATATACTTCAAATGCTGGATGCGGGACTTATCCCTTACACCATTGTTGATCTACACAAGGCAGCATTCTGGGCAGAAGTACTGGATAATATAAGCGTCCATGAAGACATTACCGTACACAGTGGCGGGCAGATAGCCTGGGCTTTTCGCAAAGACAGTCCTCAGTTAGCCCGGGAAATCAATGCCTTCGTCAAGAACCACAAGAAGGGGACGCTGATGGGCAATATTCTCTTCAATCGCTATTTAAAGGATACTGATCGCTTGCAAAACCTTACTACGGAACGGGCTATGGCCAAGTTCGACGCTACGATTGCCCATTTTAAAGAATATGGTAAAAAATATGATTTCGACTGGCTGCTGTTGGCTGCCCAGGGTTATCAGGAGTCCCGCTTAAACCAGGATCTGATCAGTAAGGCGGGAGCCATCGGAATTATGCAGGTGCGGAAAAGTACGGCCCGCGATCCGAATGTTAATATTCCGGAGATAGAGAAGGTAGAGCATAACATTCACGCGGGGACGAAGTATATGGACTTTTTGCGGGACCGGTACTACGATCACATCTATATGGATCCCTTTAACAGAACGATTTTTACCCTGGCTTCCTATAACGCCGGTCCGCGTCGCATTGCTCAAATGCGCAAACGGGCTATCGATAATAATCTGGACCCCAATGTCTGGTTCGGTAATGTGGAACTCATCACGGCCAGAGAAATTGGTCGGGAACCGATTGACTACGTCGGGAATATTTACAAATACTACCTTTCCTATAAGCTGGCGGAAAAGTTTCTGGATCAGAAAGACCAACGGCAATCGGATACCTCGGTCCGATCGGGGGGCTAAGCGGAGTCAGGCTCCAAAATGTCCAGTTTTTATCCATAAATGGCCAGTTTTTGACCACTCCTTGCCTGCATCTTTGTACTACGACCTATTGAAATAGTACAAATCAAAATCTACATGAAACGACTTTTTACCAACCTTAGTCCTGGTACCTATCTACTTTGCCTGCTGGCTTTTGCGTTCTTCGGACAGCTTAGCGCCCAATCTAACCTATCTACCTCGACTGTCCCTACGCGTATTAACTATGAGAACGGAACAGAATTTACGGATTATATTATTCCCAATGTGGGCGGCCGTATCTCTTTTACCCTGAACGGGGGGGGATGGTGGTCGGCGAAGAGTACCGAACCTATGTACGCGTAAGGGAGGAAAAGGTGCGACGATACAATCCTCTTTTTTTATTGGCCCCGGTAGTGAGCAATTAGCGCCAGGTGGACGCTTGCGGTTTATTCCCGGTGAACGAGGCGAAAGCAGAGGAGGTAATGGTGCTTACGGTTCTGGCGGCGGCGGCGGTAGCGGCTTGCTTTACACGACTGCAAGTGACCTCAGTAGTCTCAGCCGAACACCATCGCTTGATTTAGCAGATGCGAATACCTCTTGGGTGCTCTTAGCAGTAGCTGGTGGTGGTGGCGGCGCTGGTCTTAATGGTGTTTGTGACGGTAATGCCGGAGTTGGAGGAAATACCCTTACGAATGGTACTTCGGGTATGCCAAATGGGTCAAATGGAGGCACCGATGGAGATGGCGGCCAGGTAGGTGGCGGTGGTGGTTATCGAGTGGCTGGGGATGCTATAAGTTTAGGTGACCTGGGTGGCCAGGCTGGGCGCACCTCAGGAGGAAGCGGCGGTAGAGGTGATGCGGAGGGAGGCTTTGGATATGGAGGCGGAA